>Ga0070751_1000524_pt1 | contig 24004 bp, 23 predicted proteins | sample VirMetDEL_Aug_28_FD_78514 | JGI IMG/M metagenome (GOLD analysis project Ga0070751, IMG submission 78514) | Aqueous microbial communities from the Delaware River and Bay under freshwater to marine salinity gradient to study organic matter... | ecosystem: Environmental > Aquatic > Marine > Coastal...
AGTTGCAGTTACTGTCGGCGTACTAGTTACAGTTTGAGTAGGTGTTGAAGTAACTGTAGGTGTACTAGTCACTGTTTGAGTCGGTGTAGATGTTGGCGTATTACTTAACGTAATTGTTGGAGTATTTGTTGGTGTTGAACCAGGTGTACTAGTCACTGTTTGAGTTGGCGTAGCCGTTACTGTTGGAGTACTAGTTACTGTTTGAGTTGGCGTAGCCGTTACTGTTGGAGTACTAGTTACTGTTTGAGTTGGCGTAGATGTTACTGTCGGCGTACTAGTTACTGTTTGTGTAGGTGTCGCAGTTACTGTTGGCGTACTAGTTACTGTTTGTGTAGGTGTTGCAGTTACTGTCGGCGTACTAGTTACTGTTTGTGTAGGTGTCGCAGTTACTGTTGGCGTACTAGTTACTGTTTGTGTAGGTGTTGCAGTTACTGTAGGTGTACTAGTCACAGTTTGAGTTGGCGTAGATGTTACTGTAGTAGTATTAGTAACCGTCTGAGTAGGTGTTGCAGTTACTGTCGGCGTACTAGTCACAGTTTGAGTTGGCGTAGATGTTACTGTAGTAGTATTAGTAACCGTCTGAGTAGGTGTTGCAGTTACTGTCGGCGTACTAGTTACTGTTTGTGTAGGGGTAGGAGTAGGGGTAGGACACGGATATTCACCAACACAAGTTTCACATTCATTTTCATCATACGTTTTAACTGTATTAGGATATTCTTCACTGAATGTTATCTCGCTAGCACTATCAAAGTAATAACATTGAGTACCTGATCCTATGTTAATTGCAATAGTACCTGCACCACCTGCAAAATCAGTGGTACTATTAAACTGATAAACACCTAAGGAACTATCAGTACAACAATCAAATAATTCAGCCTCAAAACTAATTAAAGGTAAAGTAGGAGTAGGAGTAGGTGTTTTTGTATTAGTTGGTGTTGGCGTATTTGTATTAGTTGGTGTTGGCGTATTTGTATTAGTTGGTGTTGGCGTATTTGTATTAGTTGGTGTTGGCGTATTTGTATTAGTTGGTGTTGGCGTAGGTGTCGGACAGGGCGGACATGTTTCATCCGCGCAATCAACTACTTTTGTAAATGTACCTGTTGAACCATCATATACTGGAGGATCAGGTGTTGCATCTACTATTGTGTAACAAATATCACTAATGCCCGTCACACCACTTATCAAATAAGTATCACCTGTACCAGCACCACCAATTGTTACCCCCGATACTGAGTAGTTTAATCCGTCACAACAACTTTTAAAAACGTAAGTAGCCATAAAAAGGTATTATTCTATAAATAATCTTATAGTCTATTTTTTATGATTCTTTTCTTAATTTACCATCATAATGATCAAATCTATCATGTTCTGTTGGTGTTATTAATAGAATACCTGGATTCATTTTCCCTTTTACCGTTTCCTGATACATATATGACATCCAAGTTTGTTCAAAAGGTCTATCCCATTTTTCGGTTAAAAACATTTTTTTATTACCATATTTAGACACTACTTGTGGCCAATTACAATAATAAATCTCTCCATGAGCAAATGGTATTCCGTTATAACTATCAATTTTAGTAAATTTGGTTTTTGGTGCATTAGGATCCAATCCTTTGTTAGGGAGTTTAGGTTTCTCAGGCCAAAATTTTTCTCTAACATCTTGAGGTACATTATACCAAGCCCATTGAGTTCTATTATCACCATAAAATTCACTGAAGGAAAGTTTTAAAAAATCAAATTGATTATTCATTAATATCTTTATTGAATTATCATATAAATTTTTTACATATCTATTGAATCCATTTTTACAGACATCACCTTTTTTTGGATAAAAGAACATATCGTCTTCAAAGAAGAAATAAAAATCAAAACCTCTTTTTTCTGCATCTTCAGCAATCCATTGACGACCACCGCAAATACCTAAATTATCTTTCTTTATATGTTCAATATTGTATTCTTTACAAACTTCCGAGTATTTCTCGGTAGTTGATAAATCGGTAGAATTGTCCAACAATATTAATTTTGGTTTATAAACAAAATTTTCATCATACTCCAACATTGATTTAATCAGTGTCCTAACTTGATTTGGGCTGTTGAATGTTATGATATATAAACCCGTGTTTTTTGGATTAAGAAAATTTATATCTTCTTTTATATTATCATTAGAATATTCTTTTAAATGTTCAAAAAATCTCCACACTAACCCGTCACCTGTCAACTGAAATCTATGAATAATATCTTCATGTTTATGACACAATATGGTAAATAAACATTCATCTGCACCCATTAAACCTTCTTTTAAGGTATTTTCCATAACACTATAATAAAGAGTATTAATTTGGTGAACTTTTTCTTTAGAACCACCAAAAAACCCTCCTCTTGCCACATATTTTACAAAATCAACACCACACCATCTTGCCATAGATTTTCTTTCAAATCCATGTATTTCTTCATTGGCATCATAGGGATATGTTAAGTGAATATATTTGTCATTGTTCTTCAAGACATAATTTTCTAAATTATCAAAAACATTATCATTAATGAAATATCCGGGATTAACAGTATGTGTAATACCACCATCAATCCAAAAAAAGTATTCTGAATTAAAAGGATTAACAACCGCAGAATCGTTCAACATAAACATCTTTGTGAACATCATCGCATTATAATACTCCAAACTAGCTTGAGGCGAATCCTTTAACCAACCAGCGAACTCATACCATTTTGGATCCAATCTTATTTCCTGAATTTTATCAAAAAATGGATTCCAAGTTTTAAAATCCTCATTATTTTTGATGAATATTTTAGTGGGTTTATCACCTCTAATCTCTAAAACTTTTTCCTCAAGATCTTTAGGTATCCAAACACACATCTGAACATTTGTCTCTAATAATTTATAAAATCTTTCTTCATAATCAGAGAAATTTCTTTTTCCCCATCCTTCAATTTTTTCCCTACCTAAGTCCCAAAGACCGGTTACTATAGTTACATTTTTATTCATAGTATTTTTTAAATTTTTCTTTTAAAAAATTAATATCTTTTTTTGTATCGTGAATAACTTTTACGTTTTTAATTCCTTCTTTTACAAAAAGTTCATCAACATAAAAAGAAGATAAAAAGTACTTATTTGTACTTTCTAAAGGATTTACAACTGTAGACAAATATTTCAAATCATATTTATTTTCATTAAAAAATTTAACAATAAAAACTTCATCAGGATATTTGGCGTAAAAACCAACACCTTCTTGTATATTACCTCTATACTGTTGATCCCATTTTTTTGCGGAATTATATAATTCTTTGAATACTTCTTTTTTACCACCAAAAAAGTTACCCATTGTCCACTCTCTATTTTCAATATCACCCTTAATATCAACAAATTGAGTAAGGTTAGGTAAAATACCTTTAATTTTTGGTTTGAAAAAATGCCTCATTAGATTAAAATCGTTTTCTAACAAATCACTTTTCAATATTTCATTTACAAAAATTTGATCTCCGTCACTAACAAAAACATAATCATAATCTTGCACAAACTCATAACATAAAACCTTCATAAGTAATATATGATGATAACCAATAATATCTTTTTCTATCTTTAAATTTTTTACCCCATTAAGTAAAACATCTGTGTTTGTTATGAATATAAAATCAACATCATAATCTTTAAGAAAGTATTTTTTAGCACTATCAAACATAATTTGAAACATATCAATATTATTTTGACTCATATTACTATCTTTGTCTACGTAAAAACCAGAAACAAAAGCTATTTTCATTAGAAATTAATTATTAAATTTTTACCTTCGTTTACCACATATCTAAGTTCATATTGATCAACTTTTAAGTTTACTATCATATATTTAGAAACACCAAAATGGGGGTCACCACAAAGTTCATTATCAGATCTAACAAACAAACCTGTATCTGTTAGTCTTTCAGATACTTTATTTGTTACATCAATTAATATCGGCTCATCAATAACAGGACACCCTTCGTCTTGCTGTATATCTATTGACCCGTAAAATGCACTTAAAACTTCTATATTTTTTTTATCAGAATACCAATTATCCGTTTTGTATATATCATCAGGTAGATCACTAAAATAGGGATTGAATTCAAAGTGCCAAAATTCATGATATTTATATTCTCTTTGATGATTTAACCAATCTTCATAATACCACCTTCCCGCACCTATTGGTTTAGGATTTTCTTTTACATAACTTAAATTAGACCACCAAAAATTACCCCAATACCAATTAGATATGTTTGTTACACCACAATTATCATTAGTTTCTAATTTCTCAATACAATCCTTCCAGTTATCAATCAGAAAATATTCCATAATTTCTTTCCACCACCTAATCCCGTTAACTTTCCAATCTGAAACTTCTTTTTGATTATGTATTTTATATTTGTTAGACACTCCCTTTGAATGGAAATAAAAGACTTTACCCTCATATGTTTGAGAATAGTCCCATATTTTTTTTAAAGGGTAATATTCAAATCTGTTAATATTCGTTTTAAATAAATTAACTTTTTTTAACTCCTTAAATACCTCATCAATACCCTCAAAATTGTTCGTTTCGTCAACACATGTAACTTCTAAAGCGTCACACCAATCATATAAACCTGAATCTATTAATCGTGACACTTGTTCTTTAACGAGAGGTAAATATTCATTTACACAATAAATGTGATAAACAATTAGATTCATTTTTTCTTTATAATTGCATAAATAGAATCCTCTCTATCGGTACTAACTTCTATACTTTCAATATCATTTAAAATACTATCGTAACCTTCAATTTTATAGTCAGTTTCCAATTTGGAGTTTTTTAGGTTTTCTAAAAACTCAAGAGTTGTTGTTTTTTCAGGATCTCCCCACCCAAAAACTGCCTTACTTGGCATTCTACATTCTAAAGAAGTTTGTAAATCTTCAATAACAAATAAACCACCACTCTTAACTAAATCAAAAAATATTTGAAATGTAATTTGTTGATCCATCATTTTATGTGACCCATCATCAACTATAATATCATATTTTTCTGATTTTGAAGCAAACTCATTAAGTTCATCAATACTAGATTGATCCACTTTAAAAGTTGTAACTCTATCCGTATGTAATTCCTCATTAACCTTAAGATCAATACCGTGAATTTTCCCTTCTCTAAAATATTTTTCCCATACTTTTAGTGAACCACCATCAAGTACTCCAATTTCTAATATATCTGCCTTTTGTTTGTATGGTTTAAACAATTGCTCGTAAAAACGATTATAGTAATTATGTAAATAAGACTTATCTGTATTGTAAAAACTACCTAAATCATGAAGTGTAACATTTTCTTCAGGTTGAATATTAAAAATTTGATTATGTATCTGATCTATTGTTCTATTTGGATGCATCCCAAAAGAAAAAGCATGAAAAATGAATCTTTTAGGATCATAGTTTCTAGAATTAAAATCAGTTGGTTCTATGATTTTAAACTGATTTTGGTCTATTCTTTTATGTAATAATCCGATACAAGTTTGATCATGCCACAAACCTGTTTTATATTCAGGATATTCTTCACAAATATCCCACCACTGCGAAATAAAATTATTTGAAAATTGATTGTTTTTCAATAACATAACACCAGCATTAACTAGTGACGGACCATAATCTTTAGTCATCATAATACTAAAATCATCCGTTATAAATTCTTCAATCCTTCTATCAAAATTTGTAAAAATTGCATCAATATCTATAAATAAAACATAATCCGTGTCAGGATTATTTTTTAACACTTTTTTAATTAAATGTGGTTTATACCACGTTGGAGATCTACCCTCTAATTTTTCTTTGATTTCATCTTCATTTTTTTCAACATAATAGTCGTAACCATTTAATTCACAATAATGACTATTAATTTTTTCTGTATATGCCCCATATGATACATTAGGAGTATAAAATTGACAAACTATAATTTTCATAAATTTCCTGTTAATCTTTCACACCAATCTTTACTTTCTGAGTGTGGCCAAACAACCCAATATGCCGGTTTATGTGCGGTTTGAAATTCTCTCCATATTTTTCCGTATCCATCAGGATCACTCATAATTCGCTTAATCTCAGTTTTATCCGCATCTTTTCTGTAAATAGTGTCATCCTCTTCATTATGAAAGGCGACAACCCAAAAATCATAATCTTTTTCTGGTACCAAATCATAGTTAATATCAATACAATGTTTAAAGATACTCGCAAAACTATTTAACCAATTTTCTTCACCACCTAAATCTTCAATGCTCGGATTTGGTGGGTAATTCTTATCTAATGTATATTGTTGAACTGCCCTATTTGAAAATAACAAACCAGCATATTCTTCATAATCTCTTAAGGTGCGTTCTGTTCCAAAACCATATGGTCCATCGTGACCCTCTTGAGTTTCACCATCCATTCCAAATAATTTTCTATTTGTTAAATGTGAATGACTATTTTTATCACCCCAAGTCTTATCATCATCCCATTGTTTTGTTCTTCCCTTTCTTGTATATTCGTGCCATATCACCACTCGGTGTGGATGAAATAAATCATATCCGTGTGTAAATGCTCTTACCGCAATTGATATTTCTTCTCCGTGAAAATAGTATTCAGGATTGTGTTGAACTTCTTTTGAGAATTCACCTAATGTAAATGCCATATGTGCCGAATAAAATCTTGCCGGTACGGGACTATCTAATTCTCTCCAACCTGGTATTGTTTCAGGTAAAAAGAAAACTGCACCTTCAGGAATATATCGGTCAAATGCCATTCTCCATGGTTCTTGTACTCTTCCTTTTGGATCATTTTCAGGACTATATGATGGTACATATGCGGTTAACAAAGGTTTTGGAATACCCATTTCTTGTAGTTGTTTAACCATACCAATTAAGGTTTCATCCCAATCAGGTGCGAATCTCATATGTGAATCTAACTGAAGGGTATACATTTCATCTTCATAAAGTTGTTGTATTTGATTTCTTGCCCAACAGGCACCCTTTGTTTCGGTGTAATGAACATCCAAAATTCTGAATCTTTTATCTTCCCTATATTGATCCACATTATCAAACCCATCATCAGGATTATATTGTCTGCAGAGACCAATTCTCAGGTTCTGAGGTCTTTTTGCGTTCTTTAACATATCCTCCAATGTTTTTAACAATTCAGGATCTCTATAAGACGCAATTTGAACAAAAATTGTTTGTGCTTTTCGTGCCATAAATGTTTTTTTATATGATTAAAAATGAAATATTTTTTTATTTTGTAAAGTAATCAAATAAATAACTACATATTTATAATTGATATGAAACTATTAAAAACCATAACAAACGTAATTTCGGAAGTTGAAAACGAATATTATGAACTTTCAAGTAAAGAAGTGACTGAGCAAGAACTGAAAAGTCTTGATCAATCCGTTGATGATAGTTTAAAACTATTGGAAATTTATAGAAAGTTTCAAAAAGATTAAAACCGGTACTTTTCACTTGGTACTGTAACACCTCTTTTACCCACAACTTCTGAGCAAACCTCATTTGCAAATAGTATTGAGTTGTAAATGTCTTCCGTTCTGTAATACTTTAATATAAACGAGGCAACAAACGTATCACCTGCACCACTAACATCAATCGTTTCTTTTGGATTAGGACTTGGAATATCTAAATTATTATATTTAGCACCTGATCTACCCAAAGTTGTAATTATGTTTTCCAAAAAACTTAATTGTAGATTATTCTTATATTCTTGCTCATTCACTTTAACAAAGGTAAATTTTTGAGCAATCATTGGATTTAATTTTCTTTTTGAATCAATTATTGATAAATTTGAAATTTCAGAAAGTTGAAATAAATGTTCATCCGTTAAAAAACCCTTATTATAATCACTAACTATAACCATATCATATTCATCATTTATTAATCCCATATCAAATGATTTAACAATGTCTTCACCTTCATCATATCTTATGAACATGTGATTTGACTTTTCTTCAATAAATCTTCTTTTAATAATCTGATTGTTCTGATAGATATGTGTTATACTTAATTCAGGATCTAACGCCATTAAATTTTGATAAACATTTCCTGACATACCAGAATTTGAAACTGTTTTAATTGGGTTTAAAACCGGAACTGGTGCCTCAGGAGACAATCTATCTGCCTTACAATATACAAATTCATCTGTACAAACTTCTCCAACTAATAATACTTTTGTTCTCATAATTTTTTATTTTTGACTATCACCTTTCCAAACTCTATATGAGTCTTCATCAAAGTGTTGAGTGGAAACTTCAAATACGGTTCCGTCCGTAATCGCTTCCAGTTGATGCGGTTGACCCGGTCTTTGTCTAACCGAATCACCTTCTTTTAATAATTCTTCGTGAACTTCTGCAGTTTCAGTATCTATCCACCGATATATGAATTCACCTTCTTTGACATACCACGTTTCATCTTTTATCATATGATAATGCATTGAAAATTTGGCACCTTTTTTAAACACCAATAATTTACCGCAGTATAATTCATTATTCTCAAATATTATTTCATGTCCCCATCCTTTTGGAACATTGCAACCTTCACATTCAATTGCATTAAAAACTTTTGGTTTTTCCATTTTTTATTTAATAAAAATACATTCAGAAGTGTATAACCTTTCAGGATTAACAAAATTACCTGTATTGATTTTATCTTCCATTATTCGTTTATATGTTTCTCTTATCAAAGACCCTTGTTTTGTATTTGAGTGGTTAGATAATGAATCTTCCCTAGTTCTATAATAAAACAAATATTCATCTAAATAAACAGTTTTATACTTTGGATCTACTCTTCCGATGAACTCACTATCTGCGTGACATCTCCACGGTAAAAACCCGTTATTTTCATAAAATACATTCTTCTTAATTCCAAAACATCCGCCCAAAAAATGAACATTTTTTGTTAAGTTATTTTCATCATTAAATTTTAATGATTTCCATCTCACAATATCATTATCTCTGATGTTTTTAAAAAAATAAGTTAATAAGTCTTTATGTGCAACATCATCAGAATCAAAGAAAATTATGTTTTCATATTTAGTTTTGGTAACCATCGTATTTTTAACGTGAAAAAGACCTACATTGGTTTCAAATAAATAAAACTTTATATTATCAGGATAATCCCGATCACTTATTCGTTCTAATATTTTTTGATCACCATCAATTCCGATAACAATTTCAATTATGGTGAATTCATTTTCCATATTTAAAATAGATTCAATGGTTTCATCAATATATTCTTCAGTTCCATATGCTGGAACAACAAAAGACACTTTTCTCTTTTTTGGATCAAAATTCTCAACATACATTGAATCATCGGTCGTATCTTCAATCTTTTTATCTTTCATTGTAAGATCAAAAGTATACATATGATCTTGACCAACTAAATAAACTTTTACCTTTTCATTTGTTGGCGAAAAGGGCCAGTTTTTTGGTTGAGTGGTTATCCAATTCGCATCATGAAAATCAAAATTTACATATCCATTATATTTTTTTTCAGGGTTTGCAACCGCAACACGATATTTCTGCCCTGAAAAATTTTCAATTTTTATGACATCATCATCTAATATCTCTATTGTAATATTATTTACAACCATTAATAATAGAAGTCTTTTAATTCTTTTAATTGTTCTTTTATATGTGGAGTATTAACTAACCCGTTCAGACATTTTTCAAATGCAACTTTATTATCAGCAATTACATTAATTTTTCTTTCAAAAACATCATTTATACTATCCAAAATTTCTTTCTTACTAATACATTCAGAACAAACAACAGTTGTTTTACGATATTTAGACCAATTTTTTATTAATCCATCACATACTTTTGCCCACGTTAATGTGGTGTTTCCGTTCCAATAATATGAATCATAACCTTTTACAATCTGACCATCCTCATTGGATAAAAACCATTCCATTAGACTTGCCTTTGTGTTTAATTCTGGTCCAAGTATTGATGTTTTAATAGACTTAGTTCTCTTTGATAATTTATCAATATATTCCGCAGCAATTCGTTTTGAAAATCCATAATTATCATCATCCATCTCACAATCAGTTCCTGGGTGTATCACATTACATTTCGCTCTCAAATCCAATTCAATTGGTAACTTCCAATTAATATCAAAATCTGAAGTTCTCTGATGTATTGCACCTATACAGTTTATAATGAAATCCCCCTCAAATGAATCAATATCTTCAAAAAACTCATCTGTCGGCCACCTATGATTTGTTGTAATTACATCATATCCTTTTGTATCAAGATATTTTTTTACCATATGGCCTAACATTCCTGTATGTCCTAATAATAATATTTTCATAATTTAAAATAATTATAACTTTTCAAAATTTTATCAAGTTCTTCATAACTCACAACCACTTTATCACTAGTAAATTCAAATTCTTTTTCAGTATCCGTGTGTTCAACATTTTTATAATGCATATAATATACATTATTTTCCTCACTGTATCGTGTACGATATGATTCCTCTTTGGATATCATCATTTCGTGTAATTTCTCCGAAACTCTAGGACTTCCTAATTTGTATCTTAATCCAAACTTTTCTTTATATAACTCAAACAGGTCTTTAACTTTAAATGACTTCAAATTTGGAATTAAATTATATCCGTGAACTTTTAACCCTTCCTCAACCAGATTCATAGCTGATTCAATATCAATCATAAAACGAGTCATATGTTCTGAATATAAAGTTAATTCATAATTATTTTTAATTGAATCCCATATTAATGGTATGATACTTCCTGTGGAGTTTAATACGTTACCATATACCGCAGTTGATAATTTGGTCTCACTTTCCTCTGAATTAACAATAAACGATTCACCAGCGACAAACTTCATTGACCCATATAGTGTTGTAGCAGCACGTGACTTATCTGAAGAAATAAAACAAGCCGATTCAAAATTATTTTCTTGTGCAACTCTTCTACTATTTATCGCCCCACGAATAATGATATCCACCGCTTCTTCATAATTTTCATCAACTGCAGATATTTGTTTCAAAGAGGCCGCAAAAATACCAATGTCGTGATTCTTTGATGATCTACTTAGTAAATCATAATTCCTAACATCACCAACGACAGTTTTAATATTTGGAAATTGTTGTTTTAAATAATAGTGTTTTGCTTCATCTCTTGAATATACTGTGATTTGATTATCATTATAGTATCTTCGTATTAAATTTTTACCTAAAAATCCAGCACCTCCCGTGATGAATATTTTTTTACCAACTATTTCTTCTTCTTTTTTCATATTCTACAATTGATTGCATTTTACTTTTTATATTAAGTTCCACCTCTTCAAATGAATCATTTTTTTCAATGTAAATTACATTTTCAGTTTCAAAAATTTCAGTTTCACCTTTTTTTATTTTATAAATTTCATCATTTATTTTAACACGAATGTCCTGTTCAACATCATAAATAAAATATTGTGAATCTTTTTCATATGTCCTTTGATGAAAATTTGAATAAAATATTTTGTACCTATCATCTGTTGAGTGATTGAATAAAGTACCATTTGTCCCGTCTGAGAAATCAATAATATCTGTCGTTTCGTGATCAGAACGAACAATATTAAAATTACGTACCAAATGCTCAAAGTATTTCTCTGCATGTGAAAAATTTAGATAAGATTTTACATCTATAAGGTCCACTAATTTGGATATATCTGAATTCTTAAACTTACTAAAAATTAGTGAGTAATCAGAAACCTCACCGTACGTGTTTTTTACTTTGAAAATTTTTGTTTCAATTTCATCAAAATTTATTTCCCTGGTTTCTTCTTCACCTATTCTCGTGTCATAATTCATAAAAAATATCTGATCATAATTTTTATTACGAATAGTGGAATAACCTGTTTGAATTTGATTCATTGGAGTATAACCATAGTCATCCAAATAATAAGATAATAAATACAAAACACCTTTATGATCAAAAGTTTTAAAATGTTCAAATGCACGTAAAGGCCAAGAAATTATTGGATTACTTTTATCATAAACAAAGTAATCAACCATATCAATGATATCATATTCTAAAGGTATATGTGAAGTTAGAAGAATATCTAAGTTATCAAAACCTTTTAATTTTTCTATTAAATTTTTTAATACTGTTTTCTTTTCTTCGGTATTACAGTGGGATAATATAATTGCAATTTTATTCATCTTTTGATGTTAATTCTATTACTTGTCTCGGAGTACCTCCATTATACCTTAACTTAAGGTCAACATATTCTCCATTATTATAAATTTTCATATCACCTTCGGCATCTATAATATAATCCTTTCCTTTTTCTAATTCAATAGTTTCACCGCTCGGTGTCTTTATTTTTATGTCTTCTTTTATGATTTTAAAGTAATGTCTTTCTTTTTCGTTTGTTTTATATCGTGATAAACTAGATGAACCAAAAAAGTAAGTAAATCTATCATCCAGTGAAAAATCAAACCTTAAATCCAAATTTGTTGACACATCATCATTCGCATTAATTTTATCTTTTAAAAGATAATCGGGATATTTGGATATATCTGAAATCTCCAGTAGGTACTTCATATAAGATTCCGCCATATCATATTTTAGATATTCAGATTTTTGTATTCGGTGAGCAATATTGTTCATATATCTCTTACCCAACGACATAAAAATCATAGAAGGTGTTATTTCTTTTCCATCTGAAACTAGTCCCGAAAAATATAAGGAACGTTCATCTTCTTTGATTATTTTTAATATAGTCTCATCTATAACCAAATCATAATTCACAATAAAATAATGATCATAATGTTTATTTAATGATGCAAAATACCCCAATTTTATCTGATTAAAAGGACCATATCCATAATCGGGTGACAGATAAATTAATTTAATATCATGTTTATCGCGATAAGGATATAGCCAAAAATTAAAAAATACTCTTTCGGGATATTCAAGTATTGGATTTTCTTTATCATAGATAAAATAGTCACTTTTTTCCACAATTTGAGGATCAATTGGAATATGTGACGTTAAGACAATGTCCAGATTGTCCACTTTTTTAAGTTCATCAATAGTTTCAAGTAAAACTTTTTTCTTTTCATCTGTATTACAGTGAGAAAGAATTATTGCACATTTTTTCATAACTTTACCACCAAGCATCTTTCAAGTTCATTATAGAAATTTGTATAATCAATTATATTATCTTCTGTTTGAATTTCAATTTTATCAATATCTTTCACATATAAATCGGTTTCAATTACCGTATCATCAGTTATTTCAAAACGCATTTCAGAATTAATAATAAATGTGATATTCTTTTTAACATTATAAAAAACAAACTTATTTTTAAGTTCGTTGGTTTCACTTTTTTCCAAATATAAATCGTAGTCATCTGACAATGAATGTGAGAAAAAGTTAATATCAGAATAATAATTAATTTCTTCTTCAACCACGTAATCTGATTTTGATATTAACAATCTATCTGACCATTTCTTTAAAAAATCATGCGTTAAATCATGGCTATTAACATATTTTTCTTTATCAAGGAAATCAGATAAGGTCCACAAAAGTGTTTTATTTAACGGAAGAAAATGCAATGAAAATTCATTAATATCACCGTTTATTGATACATTGGAATAATATTGATTTTTCTTATCTTCCTTAATTTCTTGTATCAATTCATCGGTGAACTTTGTATCATATATTACGTGATAATAAATGTCATAATCAAACGTTAATCCAATTTGTGATAATTTTTTTCTTTGGTATAAATCTGCCCAACCATAATCAGGAAAAAACCTTTCCAATTTATATTCCTTATCACCAATTCTAACAATGGTCCAATGAATATAACATTTTTCAGTTACAGGTGTTACGGGATTTTCTTTGGTTTGAAAATAAAAATCCGTGTTATTTATAACTTCCGTTGGCAAATATATTGGTGATAATAATAATGTATCACACCCCAAACTCTTAATGGTTTTAAGATTTTTAATAAGAACCTCAATCTTTTGTTGAGTGTTACAATAAGAACTGATCAAAAATAACTTTTTCATATAAAATCAGAATGCCATGAATGGTGATTAAAAAGAACTTTTTGATTATCCACATAAAATTCACCATTTATTGTTGAATGATTAAGATTATGTAAAAACCACGCTCCGTGAAAAACCGGTGTTAATTCTTTTAATGTTTGTTGTTTATGTAAGATATAATTAATCGCCAACTGACCTGTTGCATGATGCTTGCAATTGTCTTCCCACGTTTTATATTCATTCTTCCATGCTTCAAATAATCTTCTCCACGTTGAAACTCTCGCAATTTGAACCCCCGTGTTATATACCCCAAACTCTTCCATATTTTCAATAAATTCAGGGTTGCAGATCAATTTGTCCGCTTCATCTTTTGAGGTTAGATTATCCGTAAACTCGTTTCTGGTCAGATAAAATTCATTTTCCTTAATACCATTTAAAAAGTCAATTTCTTCATCGGTGAAATCTCGTTGTTGGAGAATATCATAATCCATAAGAACGGCAACATCATCTTCATTAAAATCATAAAAATTAATGAACTCACCCCCTTCCAAACACACAAACTCTTTTCTATTTTTGGTATCCGTTCTTTTTGAATACTTTAAATCATCAGAATTTATTCTTACCGTTATTACATCATCAATTTTTTCCTCAAAGTCAATTTGGAAGAAAATAATTGGAAACTTTTTATATTTTTTCAATGTGGTGATAACATTTCTGGGTTTGTTTTCCCAAAAATTCTTATCACAATTAAGCATAAGGTATACCATTTTCAAATATTTTTTATATTATTGAATTAATAATAAATTTTGAACAAAACTAAATATGTCACAAAGAAAATTATTTTTTCACGGATCTTATATTGGAACAACAGGTTATAATAATCACACCAGAGATTTCTTAAGACACTTATCAAAACATGCGGATATAAAAGTTAGAAATTTCACCATTGGAAACTCTTGGGACGGATATAATGACACCCCACACGATGAGGAACCATATATTAATGAAACGGATAAAAAATTATTATACCAACAAGTTCTTTGGAATGAAGATGGGACCAGAAACGATTTCCCCATTTATCCTTCAGAAGAAAAAGAATTTAAACAAGATATTGATATTGTTCTTTGCGAAACAGATCATCATTTATTTTATGACAAATATAAGGGTCCGAGAATTGCATATAATGTTTGGGAATCCACCCTTCAACCTGAAGGGTTCTTTAATCAACTTTCTGAGTTTGATGAACTTTGGGTCCCTTCTGAATGGCAAAAACAATGCACCATTGATCAAGGATACCCTGAAGATAAAATTAAGGTCGTACCCGAAGGGGTGGACATCACAACTTTTTTTCCTGAGGAAACCACCCATCCTCTAACAAACGGAGATCGTTTCACATTCTTCTTGGCAGGAAGATGGGATTATAGAAAATCAATTAAAGAAATTATTGAAACATTCTTGAAAACATTTGATCCATCTGAACCTGTTGATTTAATCGTATCGGTGGATAATCCCTTCTCTAATGACGGTTTGGAAACCACCGAAGAAAGGTTAAGACATTATGGATTGGATGACCCCAGAATCAAAATATTACATTTTCCACCAAGAAAAGATTATATTAAGATATTGAAATCAACCAACGTGTTTGTTTCTTGCGCCCGTTCTGAGGGTTGGAACTTACCATTAATTGAAGCAATGGCATGTGGAACGGTATCCATTTATTCAAATTGCTCAGGCCAACTAGAATTCGCAAAAGATAAGGGGTTACCAGTAAATATTATTGAAGAACGACCTGTAAGTTCTTCCACATACAACCATTTTAATGAATCAGTTGGGAATTATTATGAACCCGATTTTAATCATCTATCAATTCAAATGAGAAACGCATTTGATAATTATTTGGACCACAAAGAAAAAGCATTGGAAGATTCCAAAATAATCAGAAAAGATTTTTCTTGGGAAAAAGTATCTCAAATTGGAATTGACACCATTGAAGATTTTATGAAAAGAAAACCTTGGCTCAATAGAAAACTTAAGAAAAATGAAATCCATATAAGTTATATTAACGGTCCTCGTGTGGAAATTATCGGAGATCAAGAAAGAGAATATTTGATTGAATTTTTGGATGGTGATGAAATAATCCATTCTGATACCATCAAAAATAATATGTGGACCAAATGCGCAAGAGAATATTATACCGATTGGACCATAAGAATTAATGGTCAAGTGGTTGATCAATTTAACCCCAAAGGAAAACGAGTTTTAATTGGCTTTGACTCAAAATCAATTGGCGACACCATCGCATGGGCACCTTATGCCGTTGAATTTGCAAAACAACATAAATGCAAGGTCATTTTATCCACTTTCCACAACGATTGGTTTAAAAACAACCCCGAATATCAGGATATTGAATTTATTGAACCAGGGGGGAGTACGAACTGTTATACCTCATATAACATCGGTTGGTACAAAGGTGAAACAGGAAAATGGGACCGTTTTGATAAAAACCCAAATCAAGTAAACCTTATTCCTTTGCAACAAACCGCAACAGATATCCTCGGAATGGAATATAGAGAAGTTAATCACGGTTTGGATGTTAAAATTGGACCCAAACCAATTAAAGAAAAATATATTGTTATCGGACCTCAAGCCACCGCAGGGTGCAAAGAATGGCCGTTAGACTATTGGTCCCTATTATCCAATATGTTAAAAAGAAAGGAATATAAAGTAATATCCTTAACATCAAGTCCCGTACATATTGATGGAGTTATAAATTATTATGGTAAAAACTGGGATGAAGTCGCAACCACATTATTTCATGCAGATAAATTTATCGGTCTCGGTTCAGGATTATCTTGGTTTAACTGGGCAATCGGAAAACATACTTATATGATCAATGGTTTCGCAGAAGAAGGTCACGAATTTAATTCCAACATAACAAAAATAACAAATGATGTTTGCGTCAAATGCTGGAACCATAAAGAACACGTTTTTGATCCAGGAGATTGGGACTGGTGCCCCGAATATAAAGGGACACAAAAACAACATATCTGCCAAAAATCAATAACCCCATCTCAAGTTCTGTCCAAACTATTCAATGAAAAAAAAGAAAAAGAATTTGATTGGGGAAATTCATCACAATGGTATAAAGACACCATAACTGAAGAAATTTTTATTGATAAAATATATGATAAGTATTTTACCGTTGAAGAAGGTGATGTTGTTTTGGATGTCGGAGCAAGTTTGGGACCATACACTTTTTCAATTTTGGACAAAAATCCAAAACACGTAATTTGTTTGGAACCAAGTTTTGAGCAATTCCCAACATTAATCAAAAATACTCATCACAAAAATGTAACCTGTTTAAATAAAGGTATTTCCAAAGAAGATGGTTATGTTTTATTTGAACTTATTTTTGGTAATGAAAATAAAGCAATGAAAGCATATTCCATAAGTACCAAAACCTTAATAGAGAATTTTAAATTAGAAAAAATTGACCTGATAAAAACTGATTGTGAAGGTGGTGAATATGATTTATTTTCTGATGAAAATTTGGAATGGGTTAAAAATAATGTAAAAAAGATTGTTGGTGAATGGCATTTGAACACACCTGAACTTAAAGACAAATTCAGACATTTTCGTGATACCTATTTAAAAGAATTGCCAAACCACGAAGTATCATCAGTGGATGGTTATGATATTAAATGGAATTTGTGGAATGAAGAATTTATTGAATATTATAACGAGATTATCGTGTATATTAAGAATTATTAAGAAATGGGATATTCGGTAATCAATTTTTTAATGTCTTTTCGTTCAGCAAAGACAACATAAAAACAATTTGCGGTATTTTTTAATAAATTAGCATTTCCAATTGTTATTTCTGAAGAAGATATGTTTTTAACATATAAATTTTGTGAAGAACCAAAAGGTGTTAAATTAACCGTTATGGTTTGTTCATCTATCAAGTGTTTCCAATAATTTGGGAGAATGATTTTGGTTTCATTTTCTAGTTTTCCACGATAATAAACACCGTGTTCAGGACCTTCAAGTGATCCATACTTTAAAGCAAAGTTATCCTCCAAAGGATGTTTTATCAAAAAAGATTTTGATTTTGCGGTAATATGTCCATCAACATTTAAATCCATTAAACATACAAGAAACGTTCATAAAACCAAGCATAGTTATTTCTAACCCATTCTGCCGCATTACTACCCAATATTTCATCAGCATTGCTCGGTTTGAAAGACAATTTATTTTGAATTTTGTGATCACCATATATACCATATACTGAATCATCTTCTTGTGTCACTTGTTCAATATTATCAAAATCATGCTCATAAGGTTCAACACCCAAAAAATCATATATTTTTGATAATTCCCTTTCAGGTTTCAAGGTCAAGTTTTCATATTTTATAAAATGAACTTTTTTATCAATACCTTCTTTGATCATCTGATATAATCTTTCCATTGCCATTCCAAAAGGTTGTGAAGATGCCCATATATCAATTCTTTTTTCTGTTGTGGTTCCTTGCATATTTGCATGATCAACCAATCCTGAATCTTTATCTTGATTCTGTCTGAACTTTTTCTCCATGGATGCCAAAATATCTCTCGGATCACGAATCATAACCAATATTTTCGGATCAGGATAAAACGCATTTAAAAAATTATAATGTATACCCCAACCTCTGCTCTTATCCAAAACATATTCTTTATCTGTTATTGAATTATAATAACCTTCCAGTCCTTGCCTACAAAAACCCAAAAAAGCGTTTCTCATTAATTCAGCATCTTGTGCTTGAAATTCAAGTGAGTCTGTATAGTTTTTTCTTGCAGCAAAAACCAATTCCAAAACACCTGAAGTTGGTGTTACATAAAATTTTGGGTTTTGACCCATAATGTTTTGTAATAATGTGGATCCACTTCTCGGTAAAGATGATTGAAAAAATATTTTATTCATCGTCAGTTGCATTTATAATATCTGCCAGTTTAAAAATATCTTCATCTACAAATGGACATTCATGTGTCACACCGTTAAATGAATAATCAAAAATATAACTGTCAGGTAGTTTATGATTTTCTTTAATATCAGCAACAATATTTGTATGTAAATCATAACCAAACACCGTAGGTGATGTTCCAATCCAAAGCACTGTTGATGGTTTATTAAGTGCAGCTGCAGCATGTTGCAAGGAAGAATCAATTAAAATATTCTTCTCTGAATACAATAACAATGAAAATAATTCAGAATTTGACATCGCCTGATTAACTACCTCAACACCTTCCAATGCATTATAATCATGACGACATATTTGAATAATGTGATATTTTTCTTTGTAATAGTTAACCAAACCTTGTCCTGTATTATATGGAAGATCTCTAGTCCAAGAATATGGAAATTCTTGATTTTCCATTGGACCACCATTTGTTTGGATAACCATAATTGGTTTGGATCTTTGCCATTTGTTAAACGCAATTTGTTGTTGTCTTAAATTAAAAACCAATGTTGGTCTTTCATCATTATACTCCAAGTTATACAACTTACACCAATTCTCAATCAAAGATAATCTTTTATGTACATGATCGGTGGTATAATAAGGCTCGTGCCTAAAAATGATTGAGTCCTTATCTCTGATGTAATCATCATAAAAATAAGGTGTATTGCCGTGACGATAAACACGATCAACAAAATCTAAATTAATATACATCTCAGGATATGCACATATAACAATCAATTTTCTATCAGGGTGATTATTTTTAATACATTGTGCAACTGCAGTTGCAGCAACATGCTTCCCTAACCCTCCTTCAATATGGAATATACTATACATAAGTTTTTTTTTTAAGTATAGTAGATTAAGGGATAAAGTAAAATAAAAAAACACCGTAATAAAACGGTGTTTTTGTTAGAATTAATATTTAACCTGTAAAATCAATTATTTTGTTCCCACGGTTTTCCGGTAAGAAATTGAGGATTATTTATTTGATTAAGTTTTTCTTGAAGTCTAGTTTGCATTTCAGATTGTACGTCTGATATGTATTGCTGTCCTAATTCACTTTGTACCCATCCAAGAACAATTTGTTCTGTTAACTCATCATAAGGAACAAAACCAGGATCACCAGTATTTCCACTTAATGTGATTGAACCTACCTTTCTATCTGATACACTTTCAAGTGTAAAATTCATAATGTAGGTAACTTCAATAACTAATCCTGTTGTAGGAATTCTTTTGAGTTGTGCGATTTGCCAATTTGTATTCATTTTTTATTTATTTATTGGTTTATTCGTTTATTTGTTCGTCCGTCCACTCAGGTGTTGATAATATTTGTAATATTTCCTGATATGTGTAAGGACCTTCTTTTGTTGTTAAATTTTGAACCGATACTGGTATCTCATCTGACTCCCACTTAACAAATGTTTTTGTTTCATCAACAGATTTTCTAACTGTTTCTTCAGAGGTTTCAAGAACTTCATTAAAATTAATAGTATTAAGTTCTGAAACGTTAAAAATCATAAATTTTCTATCTTGTATATTTTGCATAATATATTATTTTATCTCATAATTAATGGATCTTCAGCCACCCAATTTGGACTAACTTGCCATGCACCTTCTTCTGTATAAATATACTTACCCTCAATAAATTCAGGGTCATTTGGCATTTCTTGTTCTCCTATATCAATAATAGTTAATGACTCAAAATTGTGAGCATGTGTTGCGTTTAATTCATCACCTACTTTATAAATGTGATAAATACCTTTCTCGGCATTATAAATTATTTCTTCATTGTAGGCAACCAATAATCTATCTTCTGTTCTAATTAAAATTTTCATTTTTTATATTTTTATGTGTTTATTTGTGCACTTTCACTTTCAACATTATTAGTATCATATGATCTCCAGAACGATACTACACGTCCAGAATCTATACAATATGTATACCTATCAGCAATAAATGAACTAGCAGTATTATCAACTTCTACTTGAATATTATCAAATCCGAAAGTATATGTTGTAGTTTCACCTGTCATCTTAATTATATCTGCAGTTTGACTTGCTGCATTTGTATAGTCTCGCATCGTACTCAATATCTGATCATAATCAAATGTACCCGTACCATCATTATATGCTACTATATTATTATTATCAATTGTTTCTTCTGTTCCTGTACCAACATTAGATGCGGTCTTCCAGCTTACAGATGATCCATCCCATGTTACATACTGTAATCTACCTTGTGCACTTGGACTTCTACGATGCGATTGGAATATACCAATACCATCTCCAAAGTATTGATCAGAATCTATGAATGCATTACCTGGTTGTGTACCACCAACTAAGAACGTATCATTAATTTCAGTGGTTAGTGTAGTTGTACTTGTGTTGTATGAATACAACGAATAATAAACATTACCATAATTAGATGATCCTTTAACATATAATGCAATGAAACAATATTCACCACCAACAACACCTAAGTTAATAGAACCTACATAACCTGCACCCGAACCTGAACTATAAGGTCTATGATAACCTCTGACAGTAACAGATGGCGATCCACTTGTGTTAATTTCATATATAAACGTTTGAGGATAACTACCTGATCCACCCGCAGATACCGCAACCAAATGTACATCTGAAGAAATTTCTCCAAGATAAACTGCCGATGCAAATTCAAATCCCGCTTCATTCAATACTCCACTAGCATCAATCGCTACGTTACTACTTCCACCAGCATAAGAAATCATTTGCCATGATTGTGCAGTTGTACCTGTATTAGTCACAACAATTGCTCTATCACTACCATTTGGGAAACCCATTGCCCAGAAACCTTTACCTGCACGTGTGTTCCAAACTTTAAGATCCGCATTTCCACTATATAATGTAGTTTGATTACCACTTCGTGTTGATGTAGAACCAACATATTCTAAACCACGTGCTCTGATTGTTTGATTATTACCTGTTAACCAATTATATGCCATCACTGAGATAAATTTACCACTACCTAAATTACAAGTTACCGCTCTTGAATATAATGTAGTAGATGTAGTTACAGTTCTCTGATTACCATCGGCAGTAAAGCCAGTAATATTACTTAATCCACCACCCGCAGTTGGTGAAGGTGTTGGAGTAACAGCTGTTGGTGTATTTGTCGGAGTATTTGTTGGAGTACTTGTAACTGTTTGAGTCGGAGTAGGTGTTAATGTTCTAGTAGGTGTTGGTGTAACAGTTCTAGTTGGCGTCGGTGTTACTGTTCTAGTAGGTGTTGGTGTCAGTGTTCTAGTTGCAGTAACGGTTTGTGTTGGAGTAGGTGTAACCGTTCTAGTCGGCGTAGGTGTCGGTGTACTACCTGCTGTTGGCGTATTTGTTGGCGTATTAGTTGGAGTACTTGTAACTGTTTGAGTAGGAGTAGGTGTTAATGTTCTAGTTGGTGTCGGTGTAACAGTTCTGGTTGGTGTTGGCGTTGGTGTACTACCCGCAGTTGGCGTATTTGTTGGTGTATTAGTCGGCGTATTAGTTGGCGTACTTGTAACTGTTTGAGTTGGTGTTACTGTTTGTGTATTCGTTGGTGTTGGCGTTACCGTCTGTGTTGGTGTTGGTGTAGGTGTACCACAAGGATGTTCCGCTTCACAAGTAACACATCTATCATACCACTCTTCAAAATACATATGTTCCTCAGTATAATTATTTGGTTCTGCCGTTTGACCTGAGGAGATTATATCTTGTATTAACCAACAATTATTTGCAACATCAATATCACCTTGCCATAATTGTGAAACTGTAGTGTAAACCGTATTTGCTACGGCTAATGTTTTATCACAAGGTATTGTTATTGTAACTTCACTAATCCCCTCCCTTACTTCGCAACAGTCTTTTAAATCCACAACATAATACGTACATCCCGTTGGACTTTTAGAACTAAGACACTCTTCACAAGTACCTTCTGATTCATCAAAAGGCCACCCATCACTTCCATCACCACCTAATTCTCTATATTTAACACAACAATCTAAAGTACTACCTGTATAAAGTATTGAATTAGTAGCACCAGTCCAATCTGCCAAATAATAAAGAGGAACGCTAAAATTAAAAGTACGAGCACTCATACAGCACTCTTCAAATACCGCATTTACAAGTTGAGTATAACCTGTCCATTCACTCATCGCAAAAGGAGAAACACCGTCAGGTTTTGGATTAGAATTAGAATTAATCGTTCTATATACACCTGTTTCAGCATCTTCCAAAGATGTTGATGACGATGTAAATGTTCCACCAGTATAATTACCTGACTCTAATTCCTGTCTTATTTGTCCTAGTGATATAGGACCTGACGTTGGGATTGGCATCTTATTTCCCTCCTAATTTTTCAATTTTATCATTCAGTTCTTTGATTGCTTGAATGAGAAGTGCAGTTATTTTATCATATTTAACCGCCTTATATCCATTGTCACGAGTTGTTACCAATTCAGGTAATACTTTTTCAATTTCTTGAGCAATCACACCAATATCATGACCTTCATTTTCATGTATACCTTCTTTTGGTATCCAATCAAATTCATAACCGTTTATTAGTTCCAATTTGCTTAATGCATCTCGGATGATTGTTTTGTTTTCTTTTAATCTTTCATCAGAAGAATAGAATGCAATTACGTCATTTGTTGCTCTAATTAAACCTGTTGTGGTTGGAGCATCTGTTCCAACACCTAAACCTGTTTCTACTTTCATATTATTAACAAAAGTAGTACAAACTGTCGTTGCTGTTAAATTGCTACCAATAATGAAGGAATCAACACATTGTGCACAGTTACTTTTTCCTCCTAAAATACCTGAGTACGCGGCAGACGCCGTATTTGAACGACCACCAGCAACTGTTGTATAACATGCTGAAGCGGTGTTTGAATCACCACCACCAACTGTTGATCTTGATGCGGATGAACAGTTATCTTG
>Ga0070751_1000525_pt1 | contig 23966 bp, 50 predicted proteins | sample VirMetDEL_Aug_28_FD_78514 | JGI IMG/M metagenome (GOLD analysis project Ga0070751, IMG submission 78514) | Aqueous microbial communities from the Delaware River and Bay under freshwater to marine salinity gradient to study organic matter... | ecosystem: Environmental > Aquatic > Marine > Coastal...
GTCTGCGGTAGCTTTCTTGTGACTCTTCAGGATGTCTTGATACGCTTGTATTGATTGCCATTTAGATTGAATTATACTTGTTGGTATGTAAAAATAATTTTCATGTGCTGTTGCTTCAGGCGCGAAATTAAAACGCTTTGTATATGATAGTATTTGGAATACTGGAACTGATTGCATAATTTCTACAACATCACCCTTTTCCATGTCAAAGGAGCAGTGCGGCCCAGGTTTAATAACTACAGCCCTAGGTATAATTTTTTCTTCGTCCTCTTTTTCGACAGTTTGTGTTTTTAGCTCAGAGGCTGTAGGCACTAGTTTAGTATCGGGAATAAATAAATTTGATTTAGTAGAAGTCCTGCCCCTAACTAAAAAACGTACGAGTACTCTGTCTCCGTAGTACTCCATATCCTCAATAAATGAAGGAACATCTAGAAGCTCTTTATACTGTTGTTCTTCTGATAATTCCTGGTTAAATGTTTTTTTACTCATCTTGTTTTTGTTTGAAAACCTATGTTTTTATGTTTTTCTTCTGCATTGCTTACTATTTTCGTAATTTCATCATAACTACCTTTTACTAAGTTCCAGCTATTATGCCTATCAAAGTACACTAGGCATCTATCAGTAACTACTTTACCTCTAGCCCCAACCACTTCTCTTACATCTGTTATATCAGCAGTATCACATGTCCACCGAATAACTGCATCTTTTTTTGTACAATACTCTACGACATTACCTTCCACTTCTTTTTCTTGGTAAATATCTTTGTAAATCTGGAATTCTAGCTTTTCCATTCAATTCTATAATTTTGTTACGAAGTTTCCATAGTTTAGATACCTTATTAGTTACCTGTTTTTTTGTTATTTCCCCTTTTCTATATGCTTGGATCCAGTATCTAATTGTCTGGTTAAGTATAGAGGGAAAAGTTTCAAAAGTACCTAGATTCCTTAAAAAAATAGAAGGGTATTCTGCCCTAATAACTATTTTCCTTAGTTGTCTAAACTGATAAGCTACTATATTTTTAACCTGCTCATCAGATAAGTTATAATCTTTTTTCAACTTATCAAAAATCTCCGAGACGTTCTCTGGTATAAAGGAATCTGATTCTGGAGGTTTCTTCATTTGATATTAATAATCTATATGGTCCAAAGTAATTTATATTTTTTGTTTCCTTTACTAGTTCTTTATATGTTTCCTTATCTACTTCTAACGCATAAGCTATAGTTGAGGTACCGATTAACTCTTCTTTTTCTAAGTCTTCTATAAACGTACTTAATGGTCCCATTATTCTATGTCAAATTCTATTGTTAATTTAAAATTTTTATTACTTTCTTCTATAATAGTATCAAAGTATGGTAGTATATAACGCACACCATCATCATCCTGCTTTAGAACTCCTTTCTTTTCTAGAGATCCTAGCAGCTGAGATAGATTCTGATCTGATATAATCCAGTTCTCGCGCTTTTCCATAGTCTTTTTTACTTCTCGCTTAGCTTGTGTATTAAATCTAAAATACTTATATTGTTTGCCTAATAATAAAAATTCCACAAATAGTAATATCTCTTTTTCAGTTAATTTATATTTTTTAGGCTGTATAGTATTCCACAAACTAAAGAATTTGTATAAGAAATCTCGTCTTGAAATTCCTTCGTACTTTTTTATCATTCTGTCTCACTACTTAAATGATCATACACTATTGCAGTTACTTTCTCATCTATATAATTAAATAAGTATGTAAAATGCTCATTACTTCCGCCATCTATAATTTCTACAGCGTAAAAGCCGAAGATGTAGAATATAAGGTGTAGTACCTCGTGATCTATTGTACCTTCTAGGCTATGTTCATATTCTTTTATATCGTCAAGATTGAAGTATATAAATAAGGACAAGTCTTCCTTATTTTCCATAAAGCCAGTTAGGGCCAGACAGCCCTCTTCTTTAAGATTTCTTTGACTTGGAGATAGCTCTTGGTCTATACTATCATCAAAGAAGATATTAATTTCTGCCTTATATACTGGTAATGTAAACTTATCTATCATATTTACTACATTCTTAAATATACTTTTCCCTTTCAGGTTGGTAACCTTTTGGCTCTTTAATTTAGAACTTCCAGGAAGACAGTGCTGTTATTTCTAACTACCCAAGGATAATAAACTCAGCGTTACTTCGCCAGACCATTATTATGTCTTATCTACCCTAATCTTCTTTTATATCTAAATCTGTTTCGCTACTATTGGGGACAACTCCATCACTATATTTAATATCTAGAATTTGACCTTTATCTGATATAGTAAAAGTAACTTTAATATCAGTACGCGTTTTTCTATCAAAGAAAATAGCCCTTAAATACTCCTCTAATATCTCTTCTGTCAATTCCATCTATCTGTGACTACAACCCAACTTCTGATCTCCTAATTACTTTCGCCTTCAGAGATGATCGGTATAAACCGGTAGCTGTTTTATTGCTTAAATATTGCTTTTAAATTCTCTAAATGCTTATTACTTAATTTTTCCTTAGGTTTTTCAGTTTCATTGTTATCTGTATTTCCCAAAGCACCATCTGAATAATCTGACCACACCATTCTAAAACTAGACATAGTAGAACCTGGTGATGTAGTCTCTTCATAGATAACAGATGGCTGATCATAGGGGTGAGGTGTACTAGTAATAGTAGTACCTCCGCTTGTAACAGTACTAATTGTAGTACTATTTAAGGCTGCTTGATCAATAGCAGACCATTCTTTTGTCTCTTCTTTTGTATATATTTTTTCTTCCATGCTACTATAACGGTGCAAATATACTAAAAGTTTCCATGTTTCTAAAATAGTTTAAGTTTTGTTCTTAAGTTTTTTTGTAAAATTGGCGTTTACAGGCTGTGAGGGCAGAAAAAAATTTTTTTTTATTTTTTTTAAATTTAGATATATATCGTAAGGAGTGTCCACCTAAGCAATTAACCCCTATTTGAAATTGCAAATTTGGGGTACCCAACTGGGTTTCTCAAATAGATATTATTTTCAAACATATAAACAAAATCAAAATGGATTATTTGACAAAATCATTCACAACAGAGTTAAATCTTAATGTAGCAATACCTGTATTGCCTAAATCATTGTATCAAGGTGAGGGAAAAGTTGAAGTAGATTGTATCTTAAAAGGTTATAAGTTAAGACCTACCTATGAAAATAGGACAAACCAATTAGCGATTGACATTTGTAACTACGATACAAAGCAGTTAGAGGCTAAACTCAATGAGCTAAAAGGTAATGCAAGTATTAAGAATTTAGTACGTGAACGTGCTGTTATTCAAATCGCAGGGGGTTCTATTGCTGAAGTTGCGCCAAGTCAATTTGCAGGTTTTGGAGTAGGAACAACTAACTTAAAAGTAACTATTGTTGAAGATAGTTTTCAGCAAGGTGAAAAGACAATCGAATTTGCACGTATAGACAGAGTGCAAAAGGCTGAGAAGTAACTACTAAAGGGGAGTAATCCCCTTTATTTTAACATTAAATAATCATTTATACGATCCTACGGGGGCACTTCAACTCTGAGATTATTGGTTTATTTCTTTTATTTAGTGTGTATTTATACGTTATTTATGTTGGATATTAGGGCTCTACAGCTCTTTTATCTTAACATTAGTAATGTGTGTAGTAATGTATGTATATTTTAGAGCAATCTCACACCCATATATACAATATTTTACACTACTCACAAATACTTTTGTCGATTTATATATACGATTTATACAAGCTTGCGTCTGCAAGCATCATATTCACTAAAATTAATACATTATGAAAATTAACGGAATTAACGCAAAAGAATCCAAATTCAAGCCTGTTACATTAGAAATAACCTTTGAAAGAGAAGAAGAATTAGTCGAATTCTACCTAAGAATGAGTCTTATTGGGGAAAGAATAAAAACTTTCTATGACAATTTAAGGGAAGAAGGAAAGTCAAAACCTATAATAGGTTTGCCTGAGAAGTTTAATAACTGTAAAGATATTAAAGCGTGGGCTATAAAAGAATATAGTGAACACTTAAAAAGATTAAATGAATCTCCAATAAGAGGAGAATAATAAAATATTCAAAGGGCAGCTAAGCCTTTTGATTTTAACACTAAAATTAATTAAAATGAAAGTAACTGTAATTTACTACGAATTGAGTTTTAACGGAGATAATCCTACCACTTTAAATGGTGAACGTGTAATTACTACAAAAGAGGTGGATCTACCACTAAGATTTGTGTATCGTGATTTTAAAGGTAAAGGAACTAAGAGGATATTATATTCTCAAGGTATAATGTGCGATGTTGAAGATATCATAGCAATTGAAAATGTATAAAGTACAAGCTAGAGGGTAATAACCCTTTTAGCTTAACATTAATTAAATATTACAACTATGCCAGCAATTACACATGAAAAAGGACCTTTTATGATAAACATAAGCACTCGCAGAGGGCCCATACTTTTATCTTTTGAAGTAATAGATCAATTAGACGGTTCTATGTACTTATTAAGATCCACAACACTGCTTATAATGGCAGTGAAATCATCAAAAGAAACTGATGGTGTGTGGCATACTTCTTGGAAAGTATTAAAGGTTATACCTATAAGTGCAGCTTTGTATGATTTTAATGATGATGACTGTTACGCACCATAATTAAATTTAGTAAGGTTTAGGCCTTACTATTTTAACATAAGTATTGTGAAGAAGAGAAAGAATAATCATGTTGGAGTTTGCTGTGATGGGCTAACTATTGCCCAAAGAAAGCGAAGGAAACTGTGAATTTTAGTATCTCCAGACAATTATCTTAATATTATAGAACCTGATAACTTCAGAGCAAAAGGAAGGAAACAGGTAAGCTGGTATTGCTCTACCAGTGGTGTATTGCTTAAAAAAAAATGGCTTTACACGCAGCTGATATATAAAATAATCAGATTATTGTAATTAAATTGGTTTTTTGCAAGAAACCTTTTTTAGTTTCAATTATCCAACGTACGCAGGAGAGCGTATACATATCATTAGCTGTTTTAAATAAAAAATCAAGTGCTAGGGTGGCCCAAGAGATGGTTGCCCTTGCATTTTAACATAAATCTTGTAAAATGAAGAATAAACCAAAATTATTTGATGATGTATCATAATAAGTATTTAAAGATATACATCTAAGAGGTTTAAATGATTAAATTAATTTTTTAACTGAAATGAAAAACTATATTTATTGTTTGAAATGGGCCCTCGAAGGTGTAATATAAAGGGTAGAAATACCCTTTTATTTTAACATAAATCAAAATTATAAATTATGGTAACATTTACAGTAGTAGTATTAGTTATTTTCTTAATAGGAATAACTCATTTACACAATTGGATAGTCAGAGTATTTGCTAAAGATACGGAAGACCCTAGAGGGTCTATAATTATAATTAGTATTCTTTGGCTATCTTTAGTAATTATAATAACTTATCATCTTATACTTTGGGGGTCTTTATTACTTAATTTAAAATAAATAATTATGCTAGACTGGTTATTTGGTCCAAAAAAATTGTATAAAATACATTTTTCACTTAAAAAAAAGAAATCCGGGCAAAAACTTAAGGGTTCTTGTTTCTGGAAAGGTAGCGGTATTAATCAAGATGATATTGAAAATTATGTAGAGGACGAAGCAGGTGAAACTATATGTAATTTTAAAATTACTAAAGTACAATTAATAAATAAACAGTAGAAATACTGTTTTATTTTAACATAGTGTATTATATGTTATTGATTTAGTGGGGTAGAGGGGCTTACGCCCTTCTATTTTAACATAAACCAAAATATAATAACTATGGGAAGGAAAAGAACACAATGTATGCTTAAAAATTGCAACAACTCATTAGGTGACTCAAGGCCAGATAAAAAGTTTTGCAGTACAAAATGCAGAAATGCACACTCCTCAGCTTTAAGAAGTAAAGATAAATTAAAGACTTTGAAAAAAGATCTTTATAATAATCTTGCAAAAAGAGATGAAACTACCTTAAGTAGAGAGGATAAGAGAATTAAAAATTTGCTGGTTCGGGTTTTATAGTAGGATATTAGGGTGTTTATACACCCTTTTATCTTAACATTAATTAATAATTAAAATATAAAGCTATGAAAAACTATTTATCACTTATCTTATGTCTATTTACAACAATAATGTTAATTGCTACATCTTGCGGTTCTAAATCTGGAAAACTACTTGATGACAAGTTCTCTTATATTGTTGAATACCCGGATGGTAAAAAAGATATAATTTACGAAGATTATCCTATTTTGTATCAAATAGATGATACAGTTTTTGTACATACTTCCCAATATTTGTATAAAGACAATAAAGATAATACAAAAAGTCACTTCTTTAAAAACATATCCTCTTCTTATTGGAAAGATACTATAATTTATACTTCTTTGGATGATAATGATGGAAGTTGTTTAGATGTTTACAAAAAAGCTGTGGTTTTGGGTTATGACGATATAAAATTTTGATTTATTAAGCAGGGTAATTCCTGCTTTTTTTCACATAACTAAATTAATAAATTAATGGAGAAATGCAAAATAATAATACCGTTTAGTATATGGGAAGAAGTGATAAAATTTAGACCTGAAAAAGCTTTAACTGATTATCCTAGAGATATAATAATGTTTTTAGCTTTTTTCCAAAAAAAACAAACTAATAATGTTAATTTGGAATTACTAGACAAAAATATAGCTTTATTACAAGAGGAAGGCGGATTAGATTGGGCAAAGATAGATATATATATTAGAGAATCTTTAATAAGAGAATTACCTTTTGATTTTTTAGCATATATATTAATTTATGACAAGTTTTGGATTTTCTTTGATTATATATCTATAGAAAGAGAACCTCCTGCTAAATTACAAAAAATTAAACCACTTTTTTAAAATGGAGACAAACAGGGAAAAACACCATATATATATTAACTCTTCAATAATAGAAGAAGTAAAAAAATTTAAACCTAAAGAATTATTATTTAATATGCCTTATAAAGGTTTATTATTCTTAGCTTATTTGCAAGTAGAAGTATCACAAGTTGAATTAAATTTAAATTTATTTGATAATATAATATCTGTAGATGCAGAAAATGGAGGGGTTAGTTGGTGTGATATTCATGAAATATATAATCTAGAAGATGATTTTATGTTTAATTTTTTAATAAAAAGTAAATATCAACTTATAGATAAAGAATTCAAATTTTTTAATCTGCAAACTGGAGAAGAACTATTTCCCCCTAAAACTAGATTAGAAAAAGCAATAACCCCTTTATTTTAAAACATTTTATGTGGATTATGAAAACGATAAGGGTTTTATAATGACAGAGGATTTTTAAATTTTAAATGAAACACCATGAAACAACCAATACATGAAGTAATGCTGCCAACAGAAGATGCAAGTAATATTGCTATTAATTTATCAGATGGTAAATTTATTTACACGCCTAAAACAGTAAAATATCCTTATCAAGATATAGTACAGAATCAACATATATACATCACAATTTCTCAAGATGTAGAACCTATTAAGGAAGGTGATTGGTGTATTGATGTTGTAAGTAATTATATTTATAAAGCTGGATTGGCACCAAAAATTAATGAGTGGGAAAATCAAAGAAAAATTATAGCAACTACTGACCCTAAACTAACTAAATGTAGTATGTGTGGGATGGAAGATGGCGAACATAAACTGAGCTGTAAAACACCTTCTTTAAGAACATGTATACCACAAGTTTCACAGACATTTTTAGAAGAGTTTGTTAAAAACCCTAATGGAAAGTGGGAAGTTGAATGTGGAAAATATTGTACTAACGGCTACAGGTATGGCAATGTAATTTTACGGATTTAAAACACGGAAATTAATTATGGATAAGATAGATAGATTGAAGCAATTACTTCTGACACACAGAACAGAAGATATAAGCAAATTAACATTTGAAGAGAGGATTGATTTTGACGATGCTTTTGCACAAGAGATAGTAAAATTATTTGCTATACCTGATGTTGTAGGGCGAAGCGAACAGTTGCACTTTTGTAAATACGTTAAAAGGTTTGGAGAAAGTTGTACATTAAACAACAATTGCAAATACCCTAATTGTGAATAGTGCAATTGCCTACAACGGCTTGTATATGAAGCGTGGCGTGAAAAAAGGTTTGTAGTAACGAGTGGAAATCTGAAACCTTGAAATACCCATTAAGCTCGACAGTAGCCACTCTTTAGCCATGCTTTATATAAAATCAATAACAAACTAAGTTCTACCTTTAACCGGGTATATAAGGCAATTTTGCCGCGGTAGAACTTGGTTTTATTTTGACATATTTTATTATTAAAAAAAAATTAATTTTATGAAAACATTTCTTTGGTTAATTTTAGCAACCATTCTATTTTCTTGCAATGCCTCAAATCAACAAGCAAATAACTACTGTTTAGTAGAAGATTTATGTTATGATGAACCTGCTACTTATTCTTCTGATCAGCCCAGAGAAACAAATTTAGTTATTTGTTTTGAGGATGGTAGAAAAGGTATTCTATATACAGATATATACTCATATAATTACACTTCCGGAGATATTATTTGTGTAGAAGAATACATAGATTATAGTCCTTCTCTTTCACAAAATAGTTTTATAAGTATTTCCGAAGATTTTTGTGATACTACTATTTCCTGGGGATTATATAGTTATAGTAAATTTAGTGTTGTTAGTGTTGAATAATTGTAAGTAAACCCTGTTAATTCAGGGTTTATTTTAACATAAAAATATAAACTATGATACCTTTTATAATTGGCAGTTACATTTTTTCTGTATCATTATTAAGTTTTTCCTTTATTTATAATAAGAGAAAAAAAGACTACTCACAAGCTGGTATTGATCTTAAATTGATAGTAGCATTAACAGTTTTAATATTTACAATTTTTATCATTCAAGTAATTTTACAATTATTCCAACGAATCTTTTAGAATTAAAAGTTAAATATATATCAAAAGCTATACAAAAAGATATTATTAATAATAAAGTATCTGAGTCTAAAAAATTTGCAAAATACCGAATAATACCTAAACATATAGCTTTGTTTAATACTAACCGTTGTGGTTTATTAAAATATATACTTAAAAGAGATGAAATATCTATAAAAATTAATATAATTTGGATAAATAATGAGAGTATATATCCTAAAGGAAGTATTGTAGAAGTTGTGCTACAAGTGCTCTATAAAATTAAAAAAATTTCATAAGTAGGGCCAAATTTAAGCTCTTCTTTTTTAACACAATTCAAAAACATTATGATTTTTAACTTAACACAAAAACAACGGGATTTTTTATCTGAATATTTTAGAGCTAAATTTGAAGATATCGATAAGAAATATTACTATTTATTTGATCCTCAGTATGCAGGAAAAATGCGTGGGCATATTATATTCTCTATTATAGATACAGAATTTAGGTTTTTCAAAAATAAGCCTCCTATAAAAAAAGAAGATAATCGTATGTTTGTTATTTACGCACATTATAAATTAATTCATACTGAAAATCAAACTGAATTAACTAAAGAAAATAAAATTATACTAGATAATCGAACATTCTCCGTAAAAAAACTAAAGTATGAAGATAACGGAAATAAACAATAAATATTATCATATAATTAAATCTCGTATATTAAATTATAATAAAAGTAACATTTATGCTTATGATACCAGATACACTTCTAGGGCTTTACTTGTAGATCCTAGTAATGTAAGTTTATTAGTTGGTAATATAATTTTTGGGCAAGATACTAATAATGGTAAACCCTACCTTGGAATGATATTCAAATGTAATAAAATAAAAGATTAATATGCTTTACTTTCGTAAAATGCGCATAATACGCAAATATTATCCTATATTACTAGAAGACGATTTAGAAAATATATCTATTTACGGGATTAAAAAAAATAAAACAGTAAAAGTTTTATCAACTCATCGAATAAATTTTTTAGTTAGATATAATAAAAAATGGGGAACATCTAATAAGTATATTATATTTAGGGTAAAATCCTTATAAATAAAAGGACTAACCCTTTTATTTTAACATGAATAAAAAAGAAGAATTTATCAAAAAAGCATTTAAGATAAAAGCTACTAAAAAGCATGAACTAAAAAAATTAGTTAAAAAGCTTTATAGAAAAGGCTGTAGATTTGGTTATATTTCTAACAAACCATCTATAAATAAATCTAATTTTTTATTTATAACTAAAAGAGGTTATATTTTTTATATACCCTCTAAAAGAATATTCAAAAAAATCAAAGCAAAAGAAAAGACATGGAAATCGTTGTAGAAATTATTATGGTTGCTATTATAATAGCTCTTATAGTATTTGTTGCCTGGGTAGTGCATTTTTTATTATTTAGTAAGAACCTAAAAGAATATTTAGAGGAATATTGTGTTTGTGGAGAAAAACTAGAAGAAGGAGAAGAATGTCAAAATAAGGAATGTATAAAAAAGAAGAAATAAATGGAACTACGAACCTATCTTAAATATATAGATAGAAAATTAGAAGGAAAATCAATAAACTATGCAAATAGATATTTATCATAAACACATAATGAATCGTTTAAATAGAAAAGCGATAATAATGTTTAGCCAGCATATTACTCCTACAGAGGTTTTATTAGTTGATTTAATGGGGGGGACTATTTCTGATTTCGGAGCAAATATACTGCGTTTTTATGTTATTTATAGAAATACAGATAAATCTACTAAATATAATAGTGGTTCTAGTACAACTTATAGTTATTATAGAGGGATATATAACATTCGTAAATTATGAATTTATCAAAATATTCAAAGTATTTAAATATTAAAAAAATAAAGTAATAAAGTAATATCGATAGTTTATACTAATTAATATACTAAATTGGCTAAAAAAATAGATAATGTAGTACGCCCCGACCACTACAAAACTAGTGGTAAAGAAGTTTATCAAATGATGATAGATGTCTGGGGAAAAGAGAAATTTATAGCTTTTTGTGAAATGAATGCTTTTAAATATAGAATGCGTATGGGTAAAAAAAATCCTATAGAAGAAGATTTAGCAAAAGCTGAATGGTATGAAAAAATAGCTATGGAAATGCTACAAGAATAATAATAAAGGGGCTATTTGCCCTTTTATCTTAACATAAAAAATATACTAAATGGAGAATAACACTATTTTATGGGTAGACGCTGAAAAAGATCCCATAGCAGAAGGCATGCGTTTACGTAATTGCCTCTGGTTAAAATCTTTTGAAGCATTACAGGATTGGGTACAAGAATATGATAAGCCCTTAGCTATCTTTATTGGTGATAATTTAATAAGAAAAAGTTATCAAGATTTAACAATAAAAGATAGTAAAGAAGTATTTAAACAAAGAGATAGCTTAACAGGCTTAAAGTGGGTCTTATTATTTTATAATAGTATTGGCCTATCTACGCCTTTATTGTTTTCAATTTCAGACAATAAAAAAAGAAGAAGAAATTTTAATAACCTTTTAAATAAAAAAAAATGCTAAACACTAAAGATTTTAAAGAGGAAGGTAAGTATACTATAAAAGTATTACAAGATATTGATGAATTCACAAAAGATGCTTTTGTTGTAAGAGCAGGAACACTAATTGACATTATTTTCCTAGGATTTGATCAAAATAACATTATATTTGTAGCTGAGAATGAAATTATAGCAGAAGTTACAGAGAATTCAGTATTATTAAAAGATGATACTGAAAAATTCACAGTAGGAGAAAATATTGGTGTAGAGATTGTTATTTGTGAATATCCTAAGAATCTATTTCAGTTGGTAAAATTATCTAAGCCTTTCACACTTAAACCTTTTTAATATGGCAGGAATTGGTACCACAAGTGATAGAGCTACATCAATAGTTGATTTATTAAAGTCTATAAAAAAACCTGATCTTAGTGATAAATCAAAATATGGTATTTTATTAGTAGATAACTTAGATGAATATGAGTATTCGATTAATTACGAAGAAACAGGTTCTTATATGATGTTAACGGATGTTTTAACACTTCCAGGATTAATTTTTAAATTTACTAATATTCGTTTTAGTGATTCAGTAATAGACGTAGGTACTTTAGGTACTTACAGATTTAGTAACTATAATTCTGAAAGTATTTCTAATACAATAAAAGTTAAGCTACAAATAAAAAACAGTACCACTTTACGAAATTTAATAGGTATTGATTATGATACACCATACGGTTATGAAAGAGAAAGTGAATATTTAACTTTTATTGCACCAGCTTCAAGAGTTTGTGTATTAACAAAAGAAGAAAGTCAAGTATTATCTACTAATAGAAAGATTCTATCAGAAGCGAGAAGAGAAGTAGATAAATTAGCGTTAAAAGATTTTAATATAGGAAAATAAAAAATAATAAAACCGGATGAAGGACCAAAAAAAAGAAGAGGGACAAAGCAAAAATCCACAGCTGCACCAAATAAGTCTAATAAGTGGCAAACAAAAAAAATCAATATCTCTACTGTTAGAAATATGGCCAAAAAGTTTTTTCGTAGAAAGACCTAAAGACTATATATGGTTATTAGATGCTGAAGATAAAAAAAAATTAGATGAAGAATTATCAGAATTAAGAAAATCTTCAAACAATTTTGATTTCAAAACTTTATTAAAAAACTAATTATTATGATACTAGACTATTTTATCAATGTATCCCTGGTTGTATTTTTTACGCTAAACATACTTAACTATGTAATGTATAGATTTTTTATGTTAAATTTACTTAATTATCTAGTACATAAATTTTTTAGGATAGAACTACCAATTTACTTATTTATATTAGCTATAATCTTAATGTTTGTACTAATAAGTAATCTTTGGATTTATGGTGTATTATATTTAATTATTATAATAACTAAAATAAGTTTATTATGGAATAGAGATCCAGAAAAAGATTTAAATACTATGAGAAATTTTGTGACAGAACTAAATAAAATAAAATCTGAAAATTCTGATGGTAATAATCCAGAAGCTAAAGAAAGCGCAAATGCTATACTACAATCAATGGAAAAACTAGAAACAATAAAAATTACGAAGATCACCAGATTTATATTATTTCTATTAGGTGTTTCAGGATATATAACTTACTTCCGTACTATTTTTTACTAATTTTATAACTTAAAAAACAAAAAAGATGTCTACGACAAAACTAACAACGAAGAAAAGAAGTACCTTTTCAAACCTTTCTCCAGCAGAAAACATGACAATTGCAAAATTCTTAAAGAATTGCGCATTTAACGACATCACATTCCCTACTGAGGATAATCAAGATGTTGAAGATCAAATCACTGCTCAGGACTTTTGTGCTATGACTCCTGTAAACAAGGCTGATGTCTTGGATTATTTAGAGTCTAAAGTTAAAAGCCGTAAAGAGGTTTTAGATGGTGCTGAGCAGCCTTTAGTTTTCAAAAATACGTATTACAAACTTACTTACGAGGATGCTGTACGTAATCTTGAAACTATCCAGAGGGTACTAAGAACTGATAGCTCTAATAACTTAGTAGCTTAGGTACTTATCCGGAATTATTAATATAGGGGGAACTTCCCCTTATATTTTTAACATAAAATATACATATGAACAAAGAAAATTATAATACTTCAATGATGATACTATTATCATTAACTTTAGCTTGGGTAACTATTGTAGTTATGATAGCTAATGATTTTGAATATAATAGGTTTAAAAAAGGTGTAGTATATTACCCGGATATAATTAGTTATGAGGTTTTTGAAGTAAATAATACTTTAAATGTTATACTACCTCCTTTATATATAATTACAGTTAAATAAACATTTTTTTTACACTCAAAATTTTAAAAATTATGCAAAAGTATGATGCTGAAAAATTAAATTTAGCAGCTTTGAAATGGATTATTGAAAATAAATCTAATTTATTAGAGAAACCTACAATAAAAAGTATGCAAAAAAAGATAAAAGAAAGTATACATGAATTAGAAGGAATTAGTAGAACACCTTCTGAAGAAAAAACCCTTAGTACACTATATCAAGTACAAGAATTAATTGATGAGAAAGTTACAAGACTATATGAAGAATTAAGTAAATACAAGGGTGATGAAGATTATAGTAAAAAAGAAGAAATGTTCACTCAGCTTTTAATGATTATAAGCTTTACTGTTTTAGGCTCTAAAGAACTTAAAATTATACCTAAAAATCCCTATTTATTGGCGGTGTATATAGAGCACATAATTGCTAAAGATAATAGTCAAACATCCTATTTTTTATCTATAATTTCTAAATATTCTGAAGATGAAGAAAAAAATGCATTATTAGAATCTCTAAAATTATTAGATTTACCAGAAGTAGAAAGTATCAAATATACTGAGTTTGATAGTATACAAGAAGCTATATCAAAAAGTACAGCCAATTTAGATTATGAGGCTGTTATGAAATATAAAAACGATTTATCATTAGAGATAGTTGAAAAAAGTGACAGATTTAAAGAAGCATTAAGCTTCCTTGGGTATGTTAAATTGGAACAAAGTGGAATTTTTTAATCTTAAAAAAAATTAAACATGGAAAATGTTGAAGAAAAAATTGTCTTAAGGGATGTTAAAAGTCATTGTTTTGATAAAAGCAAGAAAAAAGTCAAAGTAAGGTCTTTATTGCGTTTTAAAAATGTAAAGAAGACTGAAAAAGGTGTTGAAATGGACATAGCTTTTAGTTTAGCTAAAAGAAATTTCAATCATGAAAAAAGAGAAGACATTGAAAGAGTGTCTAATATTTTAGAAGAACGCATAAATAAACGTCCTATAGAATTACGTGTTAGTGGAGAAAATATAAGAAGTGCTGTAAATGTAGCAAAGAATGTTGTACATCGGTATATGGAAGAGGTATCATATAAAAGAACTCAAGATATTAAAAATGAAACACTAAAATATCATATACATGGAAATTCAAATAGAGTTTGATCATAATGATCCAAATTTATCAGGGGCATTAGGTATAATTAAAAAAGATTTCCAAATTAGCAATATAATAAATAATCTAAAATATAGAAAACAATGCAATAATGAAAATGTTCAACCGAATATTTTATTTGAAATACTTACTTTAACAGGTAAGGCTGAAACATTGCAAGAAACTATATACATGCTTACGCATTTAAATGATTATATAGAAGCTAGAGAAGTCTATGGTGAGCAAAAAGCTAGAAATCCTGTAAGTGATGCACTATATCACGCACTAAAGGTTAATTATGATATAAATTCATTTATAGCAACTTCTATTTCAGATAAAACTTACGCAGAATATTCAAAACACGAATCTTTTGGAAATAAAAATTCTGTACAAGTGCAGGATTCTGAAGTTCTTAAAGATTTAGTAAACATCTTTGGATTAAGTAAAGAAAAATCTAAAAAGATAATTCTTTTTCTAGAATCTATGAGACGTTCTACAAAAAAAGAATATGATAGTAGGTCAAAAGAAATAGAAGCAGTTATAGAATTTGTGGATAATTATCCTGAATTATATTTTGCTTTTGCTGTACTGGGTAGATTTATTGATAAACAAAAAAGATAAAATGCAAGAAATAAAAATTGATTTATACGAGGATGATATCCTCAAAGCTTTTGGTTTGGAAAATAAAGAATTTTTAGAATTCTTTGTTAACAAAATCATAAGAAAAACAGATACTGAAAAAGAAACTTTAAAAGAAGATTCTAAACTAGTACAAAATAACGTATTGATGCAAAAAATTATAGAAGCATCAGATTTACCTACTATAATAAAAGATTCTGCAGATCCTGAAGAGGTAAAAAAGTTAATCTTAACTTTTATGCTTGCAGGTGCATTATTAGACTCTAAAAGCTTGTTTATAGAAAAAGAACAAAGTGATATGGAAAATGCCGCAGATTCTCTCTCAAATCTTTTATAAAAAAAATCAAAAACATGAGTACAGAAAATTCTACAGCAGTAGAAAAAGTTGAAGATGCTAAAACAGCAGAAGCTACTACATCAGTAGCAAAAGTAAAGAGTGTTGTAAACCCTAAAACTATTAGAAAAGCTTTAGGTGATAAGTTTATTATGGCAAATAGTATTGCTGATATCTTATCTATTGGTTACAATATAAGCCATAATGTTATTTTGTGGGGCCCTGGTGGTCATGGGAAGTCAGAAATGACTGAATTATTCTTTAATACAATAGGTATTGAACCATTTGTTCAAGCTCTTGGAGAAGGATCTACAGAAGATTTGATTCTAGGCGGTTTAAATATGAAAGAATTCCAGGAAAGTGGAAAAATCTACTATAACGTAGAAAACTCTTTCATGAATCATGAATATGTTGTATTTGAAGAATTATTGGATTGTCCGGCTAATGTTCTTTTACGTTTAAAGGATATTTTAACTTCTGGAGTATTTCGTAATGGAAGCCAGCAATTCAATATTAAAACTAAATTTATTGTATGTCTTACTAACAGATCTCGTGAAGAAGTATCTGAAGATAGCAGTATACAAGCTTTAATGGAAAGATTCCCTATGGAATATGAAGTTAAGTGGAATGGTTATAACGAAGATGCTTATAATAGCCTATACAAGAAAGTATTTAATCTTGATCAAAATGAATTACTTAATTCCGGTTTAAATTTAGTTAGTATTGCGGCAGTAGCCTCAAATGCAACACTAAAGAAAACTATAAGTCCTAGGACTATGGTTTATGCTGGACAAATGTATCAACATACAGGTAATTTAGCTGATTTGAAATATTTTTCAGGTTTTTGCAATGCTGGTATAAAAGAAGCAGAAACTCAAATTAAGCATTTAGAAGATATCAGAGCTGATTATGAAATCATAAAAGAAAGTGAGAAAGTAGTAGATTATTATTCTTCTAAAGAAAATACTGCTAAATTCTTAAGCAAATCTAGTAAAGAACAAACTGCTATTCTTTTAGATTTTGAAAAGCAAATAAAAATCTTTACCCATGCAACTTGTACAGACCAGAATTCTGTTTACAAGAAAAAGGTAGTAGATAAAATGAATAATGTTTATAAAACACTAGAATCTTTACAGGAAAGATCTAATAAGATGTCTAATAAGACTAATGAATAATTTTTTTTAATTTAAATTCTTTTCATGTTTGGAACAAAAGAAAAAAAACCATTACCTTCTCCTTTTAAATTAGAGGATGTATTGTATAAGTTTGAGTATTATGGAGATGACATAGGTAATCTATTCACCAAAACAGAAGAGACGGTATACCCTTTAAAAATAGGGTATACTCTTTATTCTCTTAGATCTTTCTTTAATAAGATTACGGCACAAACGTATAATTATGATAGAGAGGTTAAGAATGGTAGTAAGATGTCTTATGACACTCACATAAAGAACTCTAGCGAGGTAACAAAAATTATAAATGCTATACCAATTAATCTTATTAACGAGGTATATAATATATTTACTCACGAATTATTTGATAAAAGACGTGAAGATGCTTTACACATAGATATGGAAAATCTTTCTCCGGAAGATAAGGAATTTATAAATTTCTTAATGACTGTGGATTACAATAAATTTCCAGGAACACCTCTGCATAAAGCAGTTATGGTTTCTTTTGTAATTACTAAAAACTCTATAGCATCCGGTAAAGGAGAAGAGGGGGAAGGCCAAGGCCAAGGTGCAGGCGGAGAAGATGGTGAAAATGGTGAAGAAGAAGGTGAAGGCGAAGGAAAATCTAAATCACCTTTAGAAGACTTGGGTTTATCCCATTCAAATGTACAGCAAATGGCTGAAGATGTAGAATTATTAGAAAAAATAAAACCTAATAGTTTTACAGATAAAACCTTGAGTATTAATCAAGATGTACCTGGAAGTTATTTAAATTCTCTTTTAGATAGAGAAACTAATGAAATATTAAATGTAGAAAATACTGTAGATTCTATAGAACAATGGAATATTAAAAATAAAAGGAAATTTACAGCAAATAATAAGTCTAAAAAGAAAAGACTTATGCAAATGTCAAATATTGAACAGATAAGTAAAGTCCCTCTAATTAGTCATACAGATCCTTTATTTCAATATAAATTAGTTACTAATCAATTGAAGTATAAAGATAGGTATGTTGTAGATGATGAGAAACAGTTATCTATTGTACTAATAGACGATTCTGGTTCTATGTCTAGCAGTAATAAACTCTTATGGAGAAATACAATTCTACATAACAGATTAAATTCTGTTGCAGAAGGAGAGTCTGATTTATTATTATATTACTATGAAGTAGATATTCATAGAGAATATGTAATAACTAAAGATTCTGCAACTAAACCAGAAGAATATTTTAATAAATTAAAAAAACATAGTCCTAGGGGTGGAGGTACAAACATCCAACACTCCCTAACACAGGCTATGGAAAAAGCAGAAAAATATCTTAAAAAGCACAAGAAGATTTCACATGATCTTCCTGTGAACATAATTATTGTTTGTGATGGCCAAGATACTTTTTATACTACAAAAGCTATAGAAACTCATAAAAAAGTCTGTAAAGAGACTAATATGAAATTTATAGTTAATGGTGTAATTATTGGCACTAAACATGATCAATTGAAAAAATTTTGCGAATATACTAAAGGAAAATTTATTTATAGATGAAAGAAATTAGCGAAAGAAATTTACATAGTTTAAGTAATACTATATTAGAAATTATAAATAATAAAGATGTTAATAATTCATCTGAATTTTTTAACCAATTAGTTGAAAAAATAGTTATGGAAGGTTCTGTTAAAGAAGCTTTACAAATTCTTGAGGACGAAACTATTCAAAATAAAAGGCTTAATAAAACTTTACTAAATATTGTTTTTTCGGATGTAGAATCTTTAGATGCTGCTCCGAAAGCACGGATAAGTAAAGAAATAGCAAAGTATAACAATAGCCAAGAAGTGATAGATATACTTTTAAGATTTTATGCTAATTACAAAGAGAAGAAAACTTCTTCAGTAATTCAGGAAATTAAAAGTGTATATACTCCTTCTATTGATTATCACCCTCATATTATACAAAAGTTAAAATCCAAAAATATTTTAGAAAATAATTTGGTAAATCCAAATATTTTAGATACCTTTGAGATTGGAGCTGTTGTATCTGCTTTAGGGAAAAAAAGAAATGATGGTCAAATAGGAGCTATAGAACTTATTATGGCAAGAGCATTAAATAAAATATTTAAAGATGCTATAAAACCAAAACTATTTGGACATTTTATGTATGATATACAAACCCAATTATATAGCTTAAATTTCAAAGTAAACGTTTTAGACGATTTTAAGCATACAAAACCTTATATTAGGTCAGAAGTAGGTACATTATACGGAGCAATAGGTATGGCTTTTCCGGCGGAAGATCCAGAAAAAGAAATAAGTAAAGATTTCTTATCGTTACATAAAATTATAAAAGATTATGTATGTTCTTAGAGACAAAAAAACAAATAAGCCACTATATTTATCCCATACCCAGGAGGGTTTAAAGTGGGCTACAGATAGCAGAGGTAAATTAATTTACTTTAACAAAGCTAAAATTTCAAAAGAGAAAGAAAAAATATCTTTTTCTGGGGATTTATCTATTAATCCTAACGTTTATATAAGTAAATATAAAAAACTTTCTCATAGAAAGGAATATCTTAATAGTATAGAAGATAAATTTTACAACATTGCCCAGAAACATTATGTCTAAAGGCCAAATAGTTGATTTATATATAGATCAAGAAAATGTAAAATGTGTAGGGAAGGGCCGTTTACTTGAATGTAAAGGCTCTAACCTGCCTTTTATACTAAAAGAGCCTATTATATATAACACAGAAAGTTGGTTAGTAGAAATAGTTGAAAGTGATGTTTATCCAAAAGGATTTAAAAAAATATTTAAAATAAGATATATACAATCATTAACTAAAGTTGCTAATGAAAATAAGAAAGAAGAAATATCAGAAATTGAAGATAATTTTAGTATAATGAAAATAGATACTTCTTTTTGGAATAAGAAAGTTGATGGTAGTGAACTATTAAATGACGCGTTTTGAGTAAAGAAGAGTTTTATTATGAAAGATATTTAGTTGAACAAGCGTATCTTACAAGCGAAAAAGATAATCAAGCAAGATTAGAATATTTAGAATTAAAAAAAATTGGTAAAAGTGGGGATATACGAGAAACCAAAATTAATATTCGCAAAAAATTGTCCACAAGTGGAATTTCAGACAAAATTCCTAACATTCCTAAACAGCTATGATATAACAATAGAAGAATATCTTTATTGTTACTATATATATCATAAATTACCTATAGGTGAATTGCCTGTAAGTGATATAGAAGTTGTTAGTAAAAAAGTAGAAGAAAGAGGACTAAGTAATTATTTAGATATTTTATTTAAAGATGAATTAGAGTGGGTAGAATTATGGCAAAAATTATGGCCAGAAGGTGTAAAACAAAATGGAGTGTATTTACGCTCTACTTTGCCAGCACTTAAAAAGAAATTTAAAAGTTTCTTAAAAAAGTATGATGTTTCAAAAGAAACAATAATACAAGCAACTAAATATTATTTAGAAGAGCAAAAAAAAGATGGATATAAATACACATCTTTAGCCCATAATTTTATAGAAAAAGACGGTATAAGTAATTTAGGTGCTTTATGTCAAAATCCAGAAATAGCAAATTATTCTAGTAACTGGGTAGATAGAGCATAATGTCAGATACTTTATATTCAAGGGTATTAAACCAAATAAAGGAAAATAAAGAAGCTAGGGATAGGGGTGAGATAGTAAATATACCATTACCTTTCCCTAGACTTTCTAAATATTTACCTGGTTTTCAAAAAGGAAGATACATAGGTGTAACTGCTAATCAAAAAGTAGGTAAAACTAAAATAACTGATTTTTTATTTTTATATAACACGTATAAGTTTTATTTAAAAAATAAAGATAAGATGTCTTTAAAAATATTTTATTTTTGTTTAGAAGAATCTAAAGAAAAAAAGATGTATGAAGTAATGTCTTATACTTTATTTGAAAAATTTGGTTTAAAGGTTTCTCCAGATGAGTTAGATTCACAGTTTAACGATAGACCATCTTTAAGCCAAGATATTATTGAGAAATTAGAAAGTCTTGGATCTTATTTTTCTGAATTCCAGGAAGTAATAGAGTTTATAGATGATATACGTAATCCTTTTGGCATATATTCTAGAGTTAGAGCTTATGCAGATCAAAATGGAACATATACCTATAAAACTATAGAAAAGAAAGAAGGCAATACAGTTAAGAAAGAACAAATAGAAGATTATTACACTCCTAATCATCCTAATGAATATGTATTTATAATTACAGACCATATAAGTTTGTTAACACCAGAAAAAAGTCAAGGATATGAAGTTAGAAAAGCTATGGAAGTTTTTTCTAGGAAATATTGTATGAAAATGAGGGATAGATGGAAGTATATTGTAGTTAATGTTCACCAACAAGCACAAGCAACTGAAGGTGTACAAAATAAAAAAGCTAACAAATTACAACCATCTGTAGATGGCTTAGGTGAAAATAAGACTTTAGGTAGGGATTATGATCTTTTATTAGGCCTATTTTCTCCCCATAGACACGAGATAACTACTTACGAGGGTTATCCTATCAATGAAGGGGGAAGAGGCTTTAGAGACAAATACAGGGAATTTTCAGTAATAGCTAATAGAAGGGGTCCGGCTATAAGCACAGACTTACTAATGTTAGCAGAAGTTAATGCTTTTAAGGAATTACCAGCAATAGGTACAAAAGAATTAACGAATTTATTACTTAAATATGGGGTATAACCTACTGATTTTAGGGCAACCGGGTAGAGGTAAAACTACTTCTATCAGAACTCTTCCGCCCGAAGAGACTTTTATTATTAATGTTGAAGGTAAACACCTTACTTGGCCAAAATGGAAGCAACAGTATACTAAACTTACTGCTGAAGGCGGTAATTTAGCTACTATACACAAGGCTTCAGATATTTTAAAAACTATAAAGCACATAAGCGATAATAGGCCAGAAATTAAAACTATTGTTATTGATGATTTTACATATGTCTTTGTAGAGCAATTTATGCTAAAGGCTTTAGAAAAAGGTTATGATAAATATAACGAAATTGGAAAAGATGCTTGGGAATTATTAAAAGTATACAAGCATGTTAGGGAAGATTTATGTATCGTTTACACTATGCATATAGAAGAATCTAATGATGTAGAAGGTGCTAAGACACTGAAAGCTAAAACACTGGGAAAGATGATTGATAATTATATTACAGTTGAAGGCTTATTTAGTGTAGTACTATATGCTGATATAGAAAAAGTAAAAAAAGATAATAAGATCAGCAATAATTATATATTTATGACTCAAAGTAATGGGTTAACTACTGCCAAATCACCTATGGGTATGTTTGAAAGTGATGTTATACCCAATGATTTAAATGAAGTCATTAAAGTAATGAAGGAATACAATGTTTAAAAAAAATAAATTTATTTAATTACATGTTTGGAACTAAAGATGTTGAAGAAAGTGCGTTTACTCCTAAATGGATTACGCCAGGTGTACATGAAGTGGTTATTGATTCTATCCAAGGTATAGAAGCTGATAAAGCTTATATTGAATTTAAGTTTAGACTTCCAGAAGGGGATAATAAGGATACAAGTTCTCAAAGACTATATATCCACACTCCTAAGTCGTTTAGACTTAATATGAGTAGAATTAAATATATCGCTAAGCATGTTGTAAAAGAGGTAGAAATTGATAGTTGTGAAAGTTCTTCTGTAATGGAGTATGGTGAGCAATTAGATTCATTAATGGGGGGTAAAACTCTTCGTATGAAATTTAATGGTGAGCAGTACGTAAAAGACGGAGAAGTCAAAACTAGAGCAGTTCTTCCATTAAATAACTTTTGTGAAGCTTTAGAAGCTACAGCAGAATATGCCGTAGTACCTAAAGAAGCTTCTACATTAGTTTATGATGTGAACAAAGACTTGAAAAAAGTTGCTGTTCCTGAAGGAATGCCTGTATCTCAAGAAAAGAGTGATGATTTGCCTTTTTAGTAATAAGTAGTTTATGTATTAAGAGAGGGGGGTATCCCCCTCTTATTTTAACAAAAAAAATAAAACTAATGAGGACATTAAAATTTAACGTTAATTACACTGAAAAAATAAGTATAAGTAGTTCAGGTATAAACTATTACATAAGTAAACCAATACCTTTCCCACTTTACGATTTAATTAAAAATAATTTTAAAGAAGTAATAGATTATTTAGGTTTAGAAGAATTTAGTGATTATCTTATAGAAATTAAAGATTATGATACTTCTAGAGAAATAGTAAAAGGAAAAGGAAGCCCAGAAGAAAGAGGAGAAATTGCTAACGCTAGTTATGTACCGCGTTATAAACGAAAATTATATATTCAAGTGAGTCATAAAGATTTAAGTAAATATGACGATATACAATTTATAGTTGAAAAAATAAAATATTTAAATCTAAGCCTACAAAAAATATTTTTAGAACAAAAATTGAACATATTAAAAAAACGAGCATGTGCTAAAAATATGAGTACACTAGGAATTTCAGAATATTCTAATGTTAGTGTATCCTATGGAGGGGGTGCTATACCTAAACTTACTGTAATAGAACCAAAACCTATATCTATGAAAAAAATAGAAAAACTTTCAATATGAGCAGATTACAAAAAAACAAAATAAAATTATTCTGTCAAAACTATCAAGAATATAAAAAACTAAAAAAAGATGATGATAAAGAAATACTTTTTAGGTTAAATATTGAAACAGGTTATTCTGATGTATGCATAGGTTTTGCTCAAATGGGTGAAAATTTAATTAATCTAGATGATGAGGACTTGGAATATTTATATAACAAATACTCTAAACAACTTGAAAA
>Ga0070751_1000534_pt1 | contig 23703 bp, 30 predicted proteins | sample VirMetDEL_Aug_28_FD_78514 | JGI IMG/M metagenome (GOLD analysis project Ga0070751, IMG submission 78514) | Aqueous microbial communities from the Delaware River and Bay under freshwater to marine salinity gradient to study organic matter... | ecosystem: Environmental > Aquatic > Marine > Coastal...
GACAAAAACCCAGCTCAGGCATGACCACATGCCCTGGATCCACAGCCATGGCTTATTCATCTACGGGCAACCTCGCTAAAGAAGATGTAGGCGTCAATGCCAATGACAACGAGCATAGCTCCTAACAGCGTTGCAATTGCGTAGTAGAAATCACGCATCTTCACAAACCTAATTTATGCATTAAGCTAGCCGTAATATACAGAACCATCAATGGTTGCTAAGATTAAGACACAAGATCCTTGGCAGGAAGCTGAGGAGAAGCAACCGGAAACAATGCGGGACCTTAACAGGACCGCAGCCAGAATTACGCTTAACGGAAAACGTCACTATACAACTCCGTTACCCACTGGACCTGCGCCGTCCGTAACTACCATTATCAGTGAGACAGCTTCCGAAGCAAACAAACGGAAGTTGGAGATGTGGTCTAAGAACAATCCAGGGGTCAAAGAGGCTGCTGCTGAGCGTGGTACCGCTGTTCACTTCGGCATGGAGCAGTACCTAAAAGGGAATAAAAACCCTGAGATCCCTGATGAATACAAGGATTTCTGGACGGGGATGCCTGCTATCCTTGATCAGTTCTCCGAGGTTCTCTGGGCAGAATCGCCGGTCAAGGACGACTACAAATTCACACTAGGTGCCGACGATGTGGCGAGGGTTTGGGGTTGTGATGATGAGGGTCGGGCTTGGGCTGGTGCTCCTGACATCATCGCTGTGGTTAACAATAAGCTTACTCTTGCTGACCTCAAGACCTCAGTAAAACCCTATAGCCGTAAGTGGCCGAAGGAACATGAGAAGGGTTCGCAAGAATGGCGGGACCTCTTGGGTGGGTACATGAAGTTCAAGAAGACCTGCAAGCAACTCGCCGCATATGACATGGCGATTGAGCAGACTCTTGGATTGAAGGTAAGTCAGGCTGCCATCCTGGTTTCGACGCCCGTTCGTACCCAGATCTTCAAGATCTCCAGGCGTTTCCTCGATTCCCTGCGGGATGACTGGCTGAAGATTGTAGCTGAGTACTATGCACAAGTAGATAACTGTAACGTATATGATCAGGACCTTATTTAAGGACATCATCGACGCTGTTATTAAGTGGTGGAAAAAGACCTGGTTTGAAGCAAAGCTTAAGGCCAGGCTTGATATGATCGAACTAGAGAATCGGATTGCATCCGAGATAGAACGTGAGGAACAAAACAAACCTCTCTATATCGAGCACCCGATTGATCCTGAGCTTCAGACCGGTGAGTCTCAGAAGCTTGGCGGGGCAATGGAGTTAAGGGCACCTTGGTACACTGATGACTCTGAACAAGAATCAAAGGATGGAGAACCGTGAGCGACACGCATGGGACATCGCCTGTCAAACCGCTGTCGTCACCAAGGAAGATGCGTTGCAGGTGTACTACAGATTGATGCAAAAGTTTGAAGAAATGGATCCGATTCAAACTGATGCTGAGTCTAATAAGTCTTGCTGATCTACAGAAATCTGTAAGGGGCGGTTTGGATTGGCGGCCGTAGGATAAAGAGACAAACAACTCGGCCCTCCCCATGGACATCCAAGTCAGCATGGGTGAGTGGATGAATAGTCTCATGAGTCGCATGATGCATGCGGCAGACGGGGACTGTTTTTATCTGCCCACCCAGATGCATCTGCATGCCTACATGATCTTAAAAGAGGGACCTTTTTCGGACCGAGACTTTAAAGTAGAAATCAAGAATCAAGAAGTAGTATGACCAGTCGTAATCAGCAGGCCCTTCGTCCCGGTGAAATCCGCCTCGATTACATACCCGTCGACTGGCCCTTAACACCGCTTGGTGAAAATAAAAATCCTTACGTCAGTGGCTGGCAAAATAAGCCATTCAGCTCCAAGGAAATTGAAGAGGAGTTGATCTCAGGCAAGTGCAAAGCTGTTGGCTTGCTTGGTGGTCCGGTCTATAACCATCCTTACGGATTGGTATGGGTTGATGTCGATGGCCCCAGCGTTTACAAACTGCTGGAAGAGCTGTCGGAGATGCCGCTAGCAGAAGCTTTGCCGCCAACACTGACTATTTTCAGTGGCAAGATTGGCCGGGAACGTAAGCTTTATCGCCTGGATCGAGAAAAACATAAGCATTTCGTCCGCAACAAGTACACCTGGCACGCCGAGGAGGACAAGGAAAAACTTGAAATTCTCTGGAAACGTCACCAGGGTGTTCTCATGGGTCTACACCCTGAGACTGAGGGTTACTACACCGGAGAAGGAGAAGGCTTTGAGTGGGCTGACTCACTGCCAGAGTTTCCCGATTGGCTGATGAACGCCATCGTTCAGAAGAACGTACGGCACGGGGTACCTGCCAAAGAGATCACTCGAATGGTTGGTCCTGGTTTCGTTGTTCAGTCTGAGATCACCCCTGAGCGTGACATCCAACTCGCTGCAGAGGCAACTTGGGGAATGCTGGAAAAAAATCCGCATGCCCCTGATGACTACGACATCTGGATCACGGTGGGTCAGACCCTGCACCAGGTCGATGAATCCCTCCTTGAAGTGTGGGATGAATGGTCAAAGCATTCAGAAAAGTACAGGGAAGGCGAGTGTCACCGCAGGTGGCGTTCCTTCTCTAGGAATGGTGGTCGGGGTCTTGGCACTCTCGTTCACATGGCCCAGGAGCAGGGCTGGCAACCGTCTCAGGATTATCGTGCAATGAATGTTGATGATGCGACACTAGATCACGTTTCAAAACTCTTAGAGGAGCTGGAAGAAGATTTAGGTTTGTCTCCACAAAAAGCAAGGAATCCTGAACGCATCCCTCCTGTTGCGCGATTGCCCCGGCCGGGAGAGGGCTCAACAAAAACAAAGAAAGACCAGCGAACACGAAACCCTTCATCGAATGTAGTGACTGATGTCCTGCTGCAGATGTATAACGGCGATCTGCTGTTTAGTCAACCGCATGGTCAGTTTTTTTTATATGAACACAAGAGTGTTGGCCTCTGGTCTTGTATGACCAAGGTTGAGATCCTTGGTGATATCCGTCAGAAGATGCAGGAGCTGGGTGACTTCTTACCCAATGGCTTCAGTAGCAATCTGATGAATGACGTATGCTCTCAGCTCCAGTCGGTCCTGACCTTTGATGAGTGGTATGACGGCGCGGACTACCTCCTCTTCACCAATGGTGTGCTGGATGTGGCTACCAGGGAGCTGCTTCCTTTTAACCGGGAGCTGCACCTCACCCAGCAGATGCCGTATTCCTACGATCCCGCCGCAACATGCGAAGAAATTGTTAAGTGGCTTAAGCACACGCAGCACAACAGCTGGGAACGTGCTCAAGTTCTCCGTGCTTGGTTGCGGGCAACACTGCTGGGTCGTTACGAAATTCAAAAGTTCGTCGAGATCGTTGGCCCCGGTAAGTCGGGTAAGTCGACCTACGCAAACTTGGCAGTGGCCCTAGTTGGTAAGAGCAATACCTACTCCACCGACTTCGAGAACATGGAGAAGAACCGCTTTGAAGCAGCGGCCTACATGGGTAAAAAGCTTCTGCTGTTCCAGGATGCTGACCGGTGGGGTGGTTCTGTCTCCCGTCTGAAAGCCATCACCGGTAACGACTGGATCCGTTCGGAACGTAAGTATCAAGGCGAGGCGCTGGATCCTTTCCAGTACCACGGCATGGTCATGATCACCGCTAACGAGGCAATTCAGTCCACTGACTACACCTCTGGTCTGGCACGTCGTCGTCTCACCATCCCCTTTGACCGTCCCTTTGAAGGTGGCCAATCGGAACAAAAGGAACTGATCAAGTTCAATTCCAAGGGGGAGCCGCAAGGTATCTTTGCTCCGATGCTGTCTGGTCTGGTGAACTGGCTGCTGGATATGACGGAGGATGAGATGCGTGAGTACCTGATGGAGACTTCCAAGAAGGTGAAGTTCTTCAAGAAGTACGAGAAGATGCAGAACCTTCGCTCCAACCCGCTGCTTGATTGGATGGAGCACAAGGTTGTCTTTGATCCAGGTGTGCGTGCATCGGTTGGCTTTACCAAGTCAGCACCGATGGGTTCCTCTCATATGTACGCCAACCAGGACAAGTGGTTGTATGCCAGCTACGCAGAGTTCTGTCGGAACTGCAACGTGGGCATCATGTCCCGTAACCGTTTTGAACCTCTGTTCCTTGATATCTGCACCCACCAGCTCAAGATGAATGTCTATGCCCTCCGCAATTCCCGTGGCATGGGTGTCATCAACGTTGCTGTTCGGGAGTCCGATTCCAAGTACGAAGGCTGGCCCTCCATCGTTGAAGTGTCCTCTGACAAGGAAAAATACAAAGAGTTTTACGGTGTTGCACTAGATGCAAATACTGATGAGAAAATAGAGGTTGTTGAAGAAATGCTGTGAGCAATGGCCGCCACCTGATCTTGGATCTCTATGACTGTGATCCAGTGATCCTTAACGATTACGAAGGCCTGGAGCAGATCATGCTGGCAGGCCTCAGTCTTTCCAAGGCGAATGTGCTGCGGATTATTGGTGAGAAGTTTCAGCCGCAAGGTGTCACTCTGTTGGCACTACTGGCTGAATCGCACTGCTCGATCCACACCTGGCCTGAGATTGGTTACGCCGCTATTGATCTCTATACCTGCGGGGATACAACCAATACCCATAAGGCGGCTGAGTTCATACGGGTGAAATTAAAAGCACAGAACTCTGAGGAGAAAGAGTTAGTACGGTCTATTACTCCGTCAAATTGTGTATAGTAAATCGGAGAATATCCGATTAACTGTGGATAAAAAACCAAAACTTTTGTGGGTGGGTGACGTTGTTGCAACCACAGGGTTTGCGCGTGTCACCCATAACGTGGTTCAGCGCCTCAAGGACAAGTACGAAGTCGTCATCCTTGGCTGTAACTGGCATGGAGACCCTGATCCCATGCAGCAAGAGTTTCGGATGTATCCCGCATCCAACCGGTTCCAGCAGGCTCCCTTCGGAGAAGATCGCATCCGAGAGATCGTTGAGCTTGAAAAGCCTGATGTGGTCTTCACAATCAACGACTGCTGGATCATCAATACCCAGTACTCCAAGATTGCTGACCTCCACAAGGAGAGGGGCTTTAAGTTTGTGGGTTACATGCCCATGGACTCCTATGGCTGGGTGGGTTGCTTAGGTGATACCGCCAATGAATGGGATGCAGTTGTCTCCTACACGGAGTTCGGTGCCCATGAGTTCCTGCGGGGCGGTATCAACAAACCGATCAGTGTGATTCCCCATGGCGTGACGGCTGGTCAGTTCAAGCCGGGCGATAAGAAGGAAGCACGCCGCAAGTTGGGTATCAATGAGGATGCCTTCATCGTCTTCAATGGCAACCGCAACCAGTTCCGTAAGCGCATTGACATCACCATCAGTGCCTTTGCTGAGTTCGCTAAGGACAAGCCCGATGCCATGCTCTACCTGCATATGGGTGGTAAGGACCAGGGCTGGGATGTGATGCAGCTCTTCGGTCGTGAGATGCAACGCCGTGGTCTTGATGGCAACAACCGGATCATCATGACCGCCAACACTGCTGGCCCACCGTCAGTCCCAGTTGAGATGCTTGAGACTATCTATCAGTGTGCTGATGTGGGTGTCAATACCTGCAAAGGTGAGGGCTGGGGTCTCGTCAACTTTGAGCACGCTGCCTGCCGCGTTGCCCAGGTCGTGCCCGATCACACCTCCTGCAAAGAGATCTTCGATGGCTACGGCAAGCTGATCCGTTGCGACCACATTGATGTGGATACCAACTTCGGCCGTGAAATGCCCTGCCCCTCCCACCTCCACCTTGCAGAGATCCTGACCGAACTCTATGAGGACCGCGACAAGCTCGATGCCGTCTCTGAGCTGTGCTACATCCGCGCTACGGACGATCAGTTCAACTGGGATACGGTTGCTGCTCAGTTCGATGGGGTGTTCCACGAGGTGCTCAACTCTGGGATCGAGCAGCCTGCCGTGAGCCTCGGTAAAAAGAAAAAGAAAGCTAAAGCGGCAAGCAAGGAGCTAGTTGGGGTCTAAACTCTGACTGGGTTATCCGCATGGGAACAAGGCCTCCTGCTGCAACAGGGGGCTTTTTTGTGGGCAACCTGTCTCAGGTCAAGACTCAGGTGTCGGTGTGGAGAATGCAGACTTTGGGGGGTCTTTAATCCTTACGTGAGGTAAACGACATAAAGGTACCGATTAGTCGTCTACCTTATATAAAGATAAAAGTAGGGTCAAACTCTGCATCCCTGCACCCACCACGACAAAACGGACCTAGAGTGTCCTCACTCAGTCCTTGGTCATGGCAAACCTCCTTTCCAACCTGCCCTTGTTCCGGCATGTACCAGGTATTGAGCAGCTGGAGGAGGACCGTCTCAACGAACTCGGCTACTACCGAGGCTTCCCTTGCCTTCACAACCATCTCATCCGAGACTCAACCAACCACTGGTGTTACGAGTGCGCTCACAAAATCCTCAGTAACGTCTGTGGTTTCGACATCAACTACCTCAGCCCTGAGTACCGCATCAAATACGGCAAGCTCTGGAACTCAGTCCAGATCGGCTTCCCGGACGAGTGTTGGGAGATCAAAGGCCCCACTGGTGCCACGCCAAAGAGGGTCTGTATGCCCTCCTACAGGTCTGAATACAGCAAGCAGAAGTCCGATAACGTCAATGTCCACAAGGCGATCTACCAGTGCGCGTGGGGGGATGTGGGGGACCTAAAGGTGACCCGTCTATGTACCAACCCCAAGTGTGCCAACCCTTTGCATCTGGTCTCCAGCTTCAACCGCACCTACCCGCCTCAGACCATCTCACCGTTGGAAGTGGAGTTCAAGGCGGAGAAACTCATGCTTTACAACCGGCGCATGCAAGCTGGTCTTGATATGCAACCTTTGAATCGCAAAGAGAACAAGAATGCGATTACCAACCCTGAATACGTAAAAGATCGCCCAGAGTACAATGAGTAAACGGGGATAATAAATGTACAGTGCCTAGGATTTCGAACACGACTCAGAGGCGTAGAACGAAAGATAACCCTCTAGACCTTGGTACTTTTGGGCAAACTTCTCTGCGTTATCTGACCGGCACACTTGGTCCTGTTAATCAGGTCGAACTAAATGGTTATGGTGGCGGCACCATGAACCATTGGTTTCGCATCAATATTGCAACACCGGCTTGGATCATCACGCGTAAGGGAGCACCTCGCCCCAACTACATCCAGCTTTCTGCATACGACTTAAATTTCAATCCGATCCAAGGTCGCATGATCTTTGATCAGGACAGCATCCAGACCACAAATGGACAAGGGGAAGTGTATTACCCCTATGTCGGTCACATGATGGGTGCGGCGTCGGACTTCTATAACAACTTTGATCCACGTCGCGTCGATAAAGGTAATGATCTGTACTACCCTCTTCAGCCGGGTAGCTACCTGCTATGTGTATCGAGTACCAGGAATGAACGCCTGGACTACAGCCTCGGTCTTGTTATCGAGGTGGCTGACCTCAATCCATTCTTGATCCTGGAAGACTTCAGTTATCTACTTCTGGAAGATTCAACGGGTGATAATGAATTTGTCCTTTGTGATTTGTCTGAGTCTTATACCGGCAGCGAAGAGCACGAGCATTCGTTAGCTGAATGGAAAGCCGCCTGGAACCGTGAGCACCAGGATACAGATGCTTTCCCCGACATCTTTGTTCCATTGGTAACAAGGCCATGAGTCTCCTCAAACGCATCATTTGTTTTCTCACTGGATACAAAAAACCAACACCACAACAGTGTTTTGCCCGTTATTGTGAAGAAAATCCAAGCGCACCAGAGTGCCGAATGTATGAGGTTTAATGGGTATCTTCAGCAGTCTCCTCCCCAAGACAAGAAGAGTACGGCCAAGAAGAAAAAAAATTGCTACTTACCACCGTCTGGAGGGTGGTTTTCTGGTGAAGACGCGCCTGATCCCTTGGCTACGGACGGAGAAGAATTGTATCTGGCTTGCGTCCGTTGCGGTGAGCAAAAGTGCAAGACAAATCAACGATTGGATGTTGCGTCGAAAGAACCGTCGCACCCGCCAGCTGGATGGATCTTTGACCGGTAAAGCCGGAAACAAGGTTCAGGCGATTGCAATTCGTGCTATGTACGAATGGATGGATCGGATTCCACCAGGGGATTCGATTGTATTCCGTTGTGAATCAGCAGATCCAGAACGTCAATTCAAGGTATGGAAACGTTGGATTCTGCGTCATAACTGGGACCTCCAACCTGACATTGACGAAGAACTTAAATCTTTCTTTTTCTATAAACCAAGAGGAATAGAATAAAAGAAACGGGAGATACCCATGGATTTTAACAAGTACATCGAGCTGGCTCTTGCCATCCACGCCGCTGCTTCTATTATTGTTTCTCTGACCCCGACCCCTGCTGATGACAAGATTGTCGGCAAACTTTATAAGGTCATCGAAACCCTGGCACTGGTGATCGGTAAGGCCAAGCAGCGCTGATCAATCAGGTAAGGCTTGAAACCACATCAAACACCTCGAACACGCTATTGTGTTTGAGGTGTTTTTTAATGAAATGACAAAACCTAAAAACAAATCCAGAAACACTCTTCCTTATGAACTCGTTAGAGAATTGTTTACGTATGAAAAGGGTCATCTTTATTGGCTAAAAAAGGATGGTTCAAAAGGTTTAAGAGCGGGTCGCTTTTCTCCGGTAAGTGGATATTCAGATATTCGCTATCAATACAAGTCTTATAAAGTTCATAATTTGGTATGGATTTGGCATGGCAACGATCTTTTAGATGACCACGAGGTTGATCATATTGATGACAACAGAAACAACAACTGCATTGAAAATCTTCAATTACTAACCTTTGCCGAAAATGTAAGAAAACAAAAGAGAGTTCAACAACCAAAAGGGTGTTATTTTTACATGCATTGTCGTAAACGATGGAAAGCCAAACTTGCCAAAAAGCAGCTGGGCTATTTTAAAACTAAAGAAGAAGCCATTAAAGCTTTGGAGAATGCCAGATCAAACTACACAAAAACTTAATCTTGTAAAGGAACAAACCACCACACCGTTCCACCTTGTTCTTCTACCCAATCACGAGTTGCAAGTGCGTTGTTCTTACTTAGAGTGACGCACTTTTTTTCGTCTTTAAGTTCCCAGCACATATTGACGCGGATGTCTGGATCTTTTTTGCATTTCATTTTGAGACAAGGATCGCCCACCCCGTGTTTTTGCCGTCGCATTCCCAGCGCCTCAACCAATTTTTACGGCTGTACTGTACTGCAGTCCCACGCTTGCGGTCGTTGCTGGTATAGCCGCCATTGAGCATATCAGCCTCCCCGTTGGGGTCATGGAAGACAAAGGCATCGGGTGTGAATCCAATGCAGCATGTCCAGTGACCACCACCTGTGGGATAGGAGACGTTTCCTTTATGTAGCCAACCGACAGCAACGGGTCTGTTATTACGGATCTCGTTCTCCAGTAGGGCTGAATTGCCATTGGTAATAAACTTTGCAGTGAGTCCCAGGCTACGCAGAGCTGCTAATTGAGCATCTTTACTGGTTGTATCTCCATATTTACTGCGGATTGCATTGTATTCATCATCGCTTTTTACCTTGCCGTAATAGCGTGCGATCATGGCACAGGTAGAAGAAAAGCATTCACGGTAACCAGTACCTGACTTGTTGTCGAGTTGGTATTCGTAAGGAACGGTCAGTATTTTTTCTTTGCTATCTGCTGGTATTTCACCACCAGGGGTACCAAGTTGTTTGTCGAGGATCTGAATTAATTTGGTGCTGTAATCGGGATCAGTAGCGTAACCTTCTTTGACTAATAGTTGACAGCACTCATTACGACTATTGGCACGGTTAACGCCCTTAAAACGACCAAAGTCTTTGTACCAGCGATCAACCAAGTAATAGATTGCTGTTGCTAAGTCCGGGAAGTTAATAAAGCCAGCTTGGATTGTGATCCATTGACCATTAATGAACTCTTGTGTATTAACGACGTTACCAGATCCTTTCAATCCAAATGCGTTCCAGGCACCAGAGAAATGCTGGCCCCAACCTGATTCGAGTGCCCACTGAGCACAAATGCATTCAGGGAATTTAGCCCCTGCTGCCTTGGCAACTTTATAGACGCCGTCCCAGGTGTTGTCATTACTTTCAGGTTTCTTAGGAGGTTCTGGTTTAGTTCTGTATTTTGTTGCAAAGGTATCTAATTGTTCTGCCGTTAAAGCTGACTGCAACCAGTCCCAGGCCTCCACCTGATGTGAAAGCTCCTGATAGAACTTAGCAGCATCGGTAAGTTTAATAGCCATGGTTACATGTTATTAGTGAGTAGGACTACGCGCCCTTGAGAGCTGCTACTTCGGCTTCCAGAGTTTCGATGCGGAGCTGAGCTTCTTGGAGAGCCTTGATGGCCATCCACATCATTTGTTGATCTTTGACGCCGAGTTTCTCTGGTTGATCCTCAGTGGCCTCTTGGAAGACGGTGATGACTTCGGGGCAGCTCTCAGCAACCTGCTGGGCAATGACACCCAAGTTCAAATCGGCATCATCGGGCTGATCCTTGTAGCGGAAGTTGACGATCTCCCACTCTTTCAGACAATGCCAAGTGTCAGCAGCAGGAGAGATGTCCTTCTTGACGTTGCGGTCAGAAAGGTTGACATTGTTGGCACTGAAGTTAGCAATGCCACCATTTGACCGTAATTCCGCCCGTGTATTGGCTGCCCCGCGACAACGCCAAAACTGGTTGCCCGTGCCGTTTGGATCTGAATCAAACTCAAAAAGAACACCAAAAGGAGTCCCATTGCTATTGCGATCGATAGCAATCCAATCTGCGGCATTGTTGTTACGTTCGTGATAAGAACTAGAAACACCAAAGTATGCTCCGGTATTAGAAAACTTTGCATAACCGGCTTGACCAATCCTCATCCGCTCCGTCGGGCTGCTCGCTCCGTCGGCAGTAGTGGAAAACACTAACCTGCCCGGCATGTCGTTAGCGCCGGGGGTGCCATCTACTTCGGCTTTGATGTTTGCCGCTTGAACAAACTCAGCACCGTCAGTAGCTTGGAAATTGATATGACCGATGCGGTCTCCGTTGCTTACAAGAGTATTACTGCCAAGGGAGGTTCCACCAGAACACCCAAGAATAAGCGTCGAGCCCTCTCCGCCTTGGTTTCTAACAATGCTCGCATGAGAATCATTACTGCCTGTGCCTTCAATTTGGAAAGCTGGAGAGTCCGTAGATCCGTTGTAAAAATTGCTACGCGCACTAGACGTGCCAACTAACAACCTGCCGGAGCTGTCGATGCGGGCGCGTTCATTGTTCCCGTTTGTGCCAAAAACTAACGCATCATTTGTGCCAGTATGAATAATGACTTCATCTGCCGTTGCGTTACGGATTACAATGTTTCCTGAGTTCTTTCCAGTAAATCTAACTATATCGTTTCCGGAAGCAGATGCAGCATCCACCTCCAATGGCATGCTGGGACTCGTAGTGCCAATCCCTACGTTGCCCGAAGATGTAATACGCATTACGTCGCCTGATCCTCTGCCTCTGAATGCGTGGGCATCAGCGTCGTAAAGATTTAAGTTTGAACTTCCGGATAAGTATCCAATACGAATGCCATTTAAGTTTGCGTCTACAACGTGAAGTTTTGAATCAGGGCTACTAGTCCCCAGACCTAAACGGCCACTGGAGTCCAGGCGCATGCGCTCAGTTCCTCCACCAGCAGCAAATACAATGTTTGCCTGAGACCTAATTCCGAAGTCAGCCTGGTTGCCTGATGCAAGAACAGCGTTTGCGTTGCCAAGGTAACCAGCAACAGAGGTGCCGTCATTCTGTTCCCAACGGTCGTACAGTTTGTGAGAAATAACTCCGGCGCTGTTAATCTCAAGACGACCAGTGCCATTAGTCGAGATGGCTACTTGGTCTGCGCCTGGGGAGTAAATACCGGTATTTAGGTCTCCGTTAAAACTTACAGAAGGAGCGCTTGCACTTCCTGCGCCAAAAGCACCAACACCGTCAACGGTTAATAAAGAAGCTGGGCTTGTTGTTCCAATGCCTACATTGCCACCATCAAAATAGATATCACTACCACTCGTCACCCACTGACCCGCTGGATCAGAAGTCCAAACTAAATTGCCACCTGCATCCAGACCAAGGACCTGACCGTTGGTACCGCCCGTCGCACTGAGCTTCGGAGCTGTAACAGCTTGATCAGCGATATTGCCGGTTTCAACGGCAAAAGACGTGAGGACGTTACCGATGTAAGGCATGGTCAGATCGTGTTATCTTGCGGGTTCAGCATGTAGGAAACAATAACGTCCATGACGTTGGTATTCCCCACGTAGGCACGGATCACGTCTTCAGATTCGACAATGATCTTGTTGCCAGTCATGATCTCAAGCGATGACTGGTTAGGGACAGTACCAGAGGTGACAATGGAACCTGTGGATGTGTTTCCAGATTTAACCAGTTCGATTGTGACGTTCTGAGCGTTGGCGGATGTGTTGGAAGCAATGATGCTAAGAACTACGCCGTAATTACCAGCCGGTACGCCACTTGCATTGGATGTGCCAGAGATGATCGCAGTAGGAGAAGTAGACCCGCTTGCGATATTTTGTCTGGCTACAGAAACGAAACGAGCCATTACTTATCAGTTACTGCGCAGTTTTCTTAATTATAAACGGCTTAGCCAAGAGCAATTGCGTAAACAATTGCGGTGTTATCAGCGTAAGCCTGGCTGGCAACATTTGAACCACTAACCTGAAGAGTAGTGGAGAACAAACCGCTAGCACCAGTGATTGTCGTACCTGAAACCGTTGTGAAGTTCGCGGTCGTACCTGTGACTGTTGTTCCAGTGATCGTGGTAAATCCTGCGGTATTACCAGTCAGGGTTCCAAACTGACCTGCATCACCCGTGACGACTGCCCCAGAAAGAAGCGAAGTAAAACGACCACTAACAACAAGAAGGTTCGAGAATCCACCAATAAGACCTTCAACAGTTGCGCCAGAGATAAGGGTCGATCCGGTGATGTAAGCCGCGTTGACGTTTGCGAATGTGGCTGTTGTACCAGTAACGGTCGTGCCTGTGACGGTCGTGAATCCAGCGGTGTTACCTGTCAGTGTTCCGAACTGGCCTAGGTTGCCGGTCACTGTTGCGCCGGAAACACTGGTGGTGCCGATGACTGTGACACCAGTTACGGTATTGAACTGACCAGCGGTGAACTGAGCAGTTGTCCCAGTAATGGTTGTGCCAGATAAGGTGCCGGTGATATTGACATCCTGACTGAAGAACCCTGTACCTTCAACGATCAGGTTGCCGGATACCGTTAAATCACCTGTGACTGTATGACCAGAAGTGATAAGGGTTTTGAAATTACCAGTTGTAAAGTTTGCGGTCGTGCCAGTAACAGTCGTACCGGAAACCTGAGTTGTGAAGACGCCGTTAACAAAGTTGGCGTTGGTGCCGGTGACTGTGGTTCCGGTAATTGTCGTGAACCCTGCTGTGCCACCAGTGACGGTTGTGAATTGTGCCGTCGAGCCTGTGAAGGTTACGCCACTAACCGTGCCGGTAATGCTGACACCGGAACCAAAGAAGCCTGAACCATTAACAAAGATGTCACCCTGTACGGTTGCATCACCAGTAACAGTGATGTTCTCTCGAATAATGCCGGTGGTGAACGTTGCCGTAATGGCGTTCAGTGTTGTGAAATTACCAGTGTTACCTGTAACGGTTGCACCAGAGACACTGGTTGTGAAGACACCGTTTGTGCCGGTAACGGTTGTGAAAAGACCAAAGCCACCTGTTACGGTTGCACCCGAAACCTGAGTGGTGCCAATGACGTTGACACCGGTGACATTGGTGAATTTAGCGCTGGTACCAGTGATGGTGGTACCGCTGAGCGTACCAGTGACATTGACACCGGAGCTGAAGTAACCAGAACCAAGGACGCGCAGGTTACCGGTAACGGTCAGGTTGCCACTAATGTTATGGCTACCAGCGTTGAGAACCTGGAAATTACCAGTGGTGAAGTTAGCGGTTGTACCTGTAACCGTGGCACCGGAAAGGGTATTGGTATAGACGCCGGTAACGCCTGTAATGCTGCCAAATGCACCAAAGTCACCACTCAAGGTTCCGGCATTGAGGCGGTCGTTAACCGTGCCGCTACGGATGATGAGGTTACCGAAGGCACCAGTAACACCAGTAACGGTTAGACCAGAAACTCGTGAGGTGAAGGTACCGGAAACACCGGTAATTGACGTTGCACTAAAACCAGAGGTTGTGAAGTTAATTGAGTTAATGTTTGTGGCATTAACGTTGGTACCCGTAATGGTGGTACCACTTAATGTGCCACTGATCGTGGTGTTGCCAGAAACAAAAAGAACACCAACGTTGCCTGTATTGGTTACCGCCAGGCCAGAAGTGGTGGTCTGACGTTCAACCGTTAGGTTTTCTTGAATTGTAATTGAGCCACTAACCGTCCCACCAGTGCGGGGGAGGTAGTAAACATTGAGGTATGCCTTGGTGCCAGATATCGTTAATTTCTTATTTTTAATCGCCGGATCAACCTCGGCAACCTGCACGACGGTGAGCAGGTCCGCCTCCGCTAGGTTGATACCAGCGATCTCCTGTAGCTCAGATATCCGTCTGTTAGCCACCTATTAAATCACAAAAACCCCATAAAATGAATTATAGTCGCAGTGTGTTTAACCTACCTGGCCTTGATTTCAATGGTTGGGAGACGGTTAGATACGAAGTTCCAGCCTGTTTGGATACCGGTGACAAGACCGCAAGCCAGCAGTAGAACTAAACCAAGTTCGGCAACGGTCAAGTTGCGACGAACATAAACGTACTGAGGTTCAAACTGTGGAAACTGAACCTGCTGACTGGGCTGAACCTCTGGTCGAGCAATGGGGAGATCCCCTGCTTCCTGTTGTTGGGCCTGCTTCTGAAGCATGGTCATACGAATTGCTTCCTCTCGAGCGCGTGCTTTCAACGCCTCCAGAATTTCAGGGGTCAGGCCACCAGGAACTGTGGGCTCAGCCTGAGGAGGAACACTGGAAGGAACCTGATCTTCCATGGTAAAAGCAAAACGTTTTCCCACAGACTAGCATCTAAACAAAGCGTTTGATTATGGCGTACGGAATCCGCAAGGGCCTAGAAGATATCGCCTTTGAACTCAAGGGCATTAAGACAGTTTTATCTTCTTTGTGGCATAGCAGGCACTTTGATGAGGAAAAGGATCTCCTGAATCCAGAGGCATTTGCTGACGAGTACATCTCGACGGAAGAGTGTGCCAGGCGTCTTAGTGTTTCCGATCAAACAATCCGGAACTGGATTTCGGTTGGCAAGAAAAACAAAGACAAGGGCTGGAAGGAAGGTATCCACTACGTCAACATCTCCCCAGATACCGGCAAACGAGTTGTCATCAGGATTCCTTGGAACTCTTTGGTGCATTCCTTTGCACGCAACAAGGTCATCGAGCTAAAAGATTTCACCCATCCCAGCAAGTACAAGTCAACCCAGGAGAAACTGGAATGACTTCTAACCGTTTTCGCTCGCTAGATATCTATGCGATAACCGTAGAGAACGCAGAGGAGACTCTGCCGGAATCCCTATACAGACAGGTAGAAGAGTTCTTCCCTCCTGGTGGGTCTTTCGATACGGGATGCCTCCAGCGTTATTTGGAGAACATCAAAAACTACGAAGAGGAGGATGCCAATTCCAACATGACCCTGGCTAACCGCCTCCGATTAGCTTTCAAGGACATGACCCCAGACACGATCTGCGGTAAGTTTCCGCAAGCAGAATTGCCTCTCAAACGCAGGCTGCGTTGCGTTGCCGAATATCTTATCCGATCAGGCGAATTTGACAAATTACGTGATGAAGACGGAAAACTTGTCAAAAAACGTGGAAATTTGGGTAAGCTTGTCGTAATTTATAAACCGCTTCCTAAACTACTGGAAGCATTGTCCCGTCAAGGATTGTTAGAAGGATGGACCGCCGAGAAAAACTAATCCATTCCGCCTTGAATGGAGACATTAACGATACCAGCGCCAAGATGCTGGATCAAACTGTCCGTTTCATCCTTGGTGACATGGGCTCCATGTACCTGAAGTTCTGGGATGCGGAAGGTCCAGGTGTGATCTGCTTCCAGCCAGAGCAGGAACGTAGCATCCTTTATATGACACTAGAAGAATTACATAGTGCCAAGGAAGCCTGCGAGTCAGAGAACAAGGGGGACCTAGCCGAGACCTTCCGGCGGATCCTGGAGGCTGCTCAAAAGATCGACCCCCAGGAAAAAGCTGGATACATCGTTAACGATAAGGATGGAATGCGATATCTTGAAATTGATTACAACCGTGTCGTCGACAGCAAATGAGCGTACGCCGCGTAACGGGACGCAAAGAAGATCTTGAGCTGATCACACCACCAGATCTTGTGGAATCAGCTCATACGCTGATGGGTGGCATTGATTTAGACCCGGCTAGTTCCAAGGCTGCTCAAGAGTTTGTCCAGGCGGATCAGTTCTTTACGCCACAGGATGACGGCCTGAATTGCCAGCAGTGGCACGGAAAGGTTTATCTGTTTCCCCCGAGCGGTTCCTATTTCTTTGACAAGAAAAACGATCGGTGGAAGATGACCAGGGCTTCGTCTGGAACTTTGGTCTCCTCCCATGCCGTCTGGTTTCGCAAACTGTATCGAGCTTGGCTCGCCAACGAGATCGAACAAGGACTTTATTTCACCAACTGTCCGGACATGATCCGGTACGAACAGAAGATCTTTGATTTTCCAATGTGCATTTTGCGTACTGTCCCTACCCTCATGAAAAATTCCAGTGAGGGATTAAGTACACATCGGACTTGCACTTCGTTCCTGGTCTATCTCCAACCACAGTCCAACTCTGCGGCTGCCACACAGAAATTTATCGACATATACGAGGAAAAAGGCCGCGTAATCTATTGAACCCGGTATAGTTAAAGACGATTAACAGGATCTATGGGAATCCTCTGCGACGCCGAGATTAAAAAATTTGCTATCGAGCAAGGGATGATCGAGCCCCTCACCGATCATCTGGTAAATGAAGAGAATGGTCGCCGTATTTTGAGCTATGGACTTAGCTCTTACGGTTACGACATTCGACTTTCACCTAAGCAATGCCTGATCTTTGGTCGCATTCAAGAGGGTGTATCTGATCCCAAGGACTTTAACCCCAAGATCTTGACGGAAGCGGAGCTTCTAGAAGATGAAAAGGGCCAATATTTCCTTCTGCCTCCTTATGGATATTGTCTTGCGGTTGCAGAAGAACGTCTTAAGTTGCCCCAGGATGTCACCGTGATTGCCATGGGGAAGAGCAGCTATGCCCGTTCTGGCATCATTGCCAACATTACCCCTGCCGAGGCCGGTTGGGAGGGCTACCTGACGCTTGAGATCAGCAATGCGACAGGGCAGTTCAACCGCATCTACGCCAACGAAGGAATTATCCAGCTTCTGTTCCTGCGTGGTACTCCTTGTGATGTCTCTTACCAAGATCGGAAAGGTAAGTACCAGAACCAGGCACAAGAAGTTGTTTATTCAAAGGCTTGATTATGCAAAGGCACGATCTCGAGCAACGGTTTCAGATCCTAGAACTCCTGGAAAAACAAGTTGTTTTCCTTGAAAATCAGGAGTTGTCCTCCGCATTTGCAAGGTTCCGGTCTGAGAATAGCCAGTGGGTCCTCACTGAGATCCAAAATTTACTGGAAGAACTCCAGAACGTCTTGGAACTAGAGGACCTTAATACCAACTGGTATTAGTAGCCGTAGAACGTGCCGAAACTTCCTCCAGGCTTGCGAGCATAGTTCGTGCTTCCTGCTTGGGGGAACGTATCACCTTTGCTTGGCACCTCTGTACCAGCAATACTGGCTGGATTTCGAGGTGTCTCGCCACGAATCGTAGGTTCAGCAATGGCTGCCTGCTGTCTGTATTTACCAGCTGTCTTTGCAGCTTTGATAAAACGACCAACTCTCTCTTGCTTGTCGTTAATTGCTTCTACATCACCGCGCTCGTCTTCGTCGATGCGACGTAAGTCCGTATCGTAAGCACGTTCAGGGTGTAGATCCGAAACCTCTGACCCTGAGCTACCAGAGTCCTGTCGAGGATCGTATACCGGGTCGAAAATTCTTGCCATGATACTATTGTAAAAGGAATAATTCAAGACTTATATCCCATGTACCACGGTGATTCGGCCGGTTTCTTGGATAGCTTCGTTCAAGATGAAGTCAAGAAACGCTGTTTGTCTATTGAAGACTTTGGGCAGCCACTCGCTAACGAAGAAAATGATGTACCCTTATATGATCAGTACAATCGTGGGCTGGTTGCATGCGAGCAGGGGCTAGAAAGGAATCCGTTGAATCTCGAGGGAGCACGTCCTGGAATGACGGGGTACATCCCGTCGATGGAGGAGGGCTTGGCGATGGGAGCAGCACCTCAACCAAAGACTCTGGTTCTGGAACTGGAGGAACCTTCGGAGGAAATGAAGGAGGAATCTCTCAAACGACGTGGTTTGCGCCGGTAGACGAGATTAGTGAGTGCCCGGGAGGAGTTTGTCCTGTCCCCTGGGCCGTAAAAGAAGAGCCTGTATTTACGATTGAATCTCCTCCTGTGATCCAGGGGGACGAGGTTAATCATCCCTCTCATTACACCGATGGTGCAATTGAGTGCATTGAAGCGATTGAAGCGCAGCAAACCCTTGAAGAATTCCGTGGTTACCTCAAGGGTAATGTTGTTAAATACCTTTGGCGTGAGCGCCATAAGGGTGAGCTTCAGTCATTAAAAAAGGCCCAGTGGTACCTGGACCGTCTTGTTGCGTTGGTCGAAGCTCAGAACGGCTGACCCTCTTCTTCTTCCTCGTCGTCGTCATCGTAACCTGCGCAGGCGGCGGCGAGTTCTTCTAGTTCCAAATCTGTTGGAACATCAAAATTGAGTTCGATGTTTTCATCGATCAGAATTTCCTTGACGGCATGCCATTCCATCAAGCGTTGGTGGTAGAGATTGAGCAGTGCGTAATACAGCTCGTCCCATGTCATTTCCTGGGCAGCCATCTCAGCCTTGCGCATGGAGAACTGCAGTTCCAGGGGCAACTCAAATTGCCTGGGTTCAACTTGCCTCTCCATCTCGTGCCTTTAACTTGATAGGAATATTCTAATCCTAGGTAGCAAATAGAGAATCCAGCTCTTCAGAGCAAAGCGGAATCCATGGACTTTCAGAGATCCGAAAGTTGTTGGCAAATTCGGCAAGGACGTAAGGGTTAATATTTTCTTCCAACATCCTGATGGCACGTACCTGGTGCGGTGCAGCGGAATAGTTCCTGAATGCCGTCATCAAAACTTCAGTGGAGGTCCAAGGGGAGTCATCAGTTTCCCGTAGGAACAAAGCAACTTCTTCCCGGCGACGATCCAAGAGGCCGCCAATGACCTCGTGGTTCTCATTAAAAATCCAGCTCATCATTTCGTCAGCTGCTTCTGCCAAATCGTCGCGTTCGATGGCATCAACGATATTGCTGTAAAGGAATGGAGTCCATCCAATGGAGTGGATGAAAGAGATCAATGCCTGTTGCATCGAATGATCAAGATGCAAGTGCAGGCTATCCAACAATGAACAGATAGCTTTGATTTCATGAGCAAGGTACTCCAAGGCTTTCTCCTTGGTACACCACTGCCCTTGTTTGACGGGGCTACCGTCTGGGTAGTACTCAGTACCGTATCCGACTATGTAGCCAGATCCATCCCCAGACGGATATGCTTTTTCGCTAAAACCTTCGTACTTACGAATAAGTTCTACGGCTTCCCGAAATTCGCCCATGGGAATACAACAAGTACTCCCATATTACACAAATAAAAAGCTAATCAGCCTTGTCCGCGTTTCTGTTTACGGCCGTGATTTTTCTTTGAATTAGTACCTTGGCCCTGACGGGTCTTTTTAGGCTTGCCAGCTGTGAAGCCACCGCCTTTCTTCATTTTCTTCATGGGGAAGGAACGTCACCACTTTACTTTGTGAGACCAGTACCTGGCAGACATTTTGTCGGGATCAGGATCTTGGGCATTGTGCCGAGCGTAGTAGGACTTTTTGCGGGCCTTGTCCTTTTCTGTGGTTGGGTTTTTGCCTGCACCCTCTACGCCTTGTTGGCCAAACCGTACGATCTTTTCCTCGCCTCCTTCACAAGCTTTAACAACGTGTGATTTAGTGGCGTGGCCAGGAGTACGACGAGGCTTGTTGCACTCCATGTCATCTTTGGCAAGCTTGGCTGCCTTGGCTGCTTTCTTACGTTTATCTGACATTAGAGACCTTTGAACATGGAAGTGAACTCACCGAGGAATTTCTGACCTGCATCAGACATGTATTCAACATCTTCCTCGTCGTCTTCTCCAATTTTAAAATAGCTTGTGAACTTTTCAGCAGGTGATTGTTCTTTTGCTTCTTTTTCTGCCTCTGTTTGATAATCCGGGAAGAAGCTTTCGATCGTGCCAAGAGAAGCAAATGGATCAGAAAGATCTAGGCCATAGGCCTCTAGCTTGTCATCACGACCTGCTTTGGTGAGGGTAATCTGCTCACTACGGTCCAGGTCAGGGAAAAAGTTGTTGTAGAACTCGTCTTCTGTTCCTTGGTACCCAGCTTTTTGGAAGATGGCATAAAGCTCAGTAGTGGGCTTTGCCATCTCATCTTTATAGTCTTCTGCTCTTTCGATGTAGGTAACACCGAGAATTTCTTGTGTTGGCCGCTGACGTTTGTCGTTCAGGTACTTGATCTCTTCTCTGATCTCCTGGGCAGAACCCGTACGAAGAGTCTCGATAATGTACTCTTTCAGTTCTTCAATGTTTCCAGCAAAGTCTTGTAAGCCATAACGTTGCAAGATTTCCTTCCATTCATCAGGTGTCTCGGCTGGATCCAAGCCTCTCAGCATCTCATCGGCAAATTCTTCTGGGGTGATGAACTGACCAAAGACTGGATCGCCCTTCAAGGCTTCATCCTTCATCACAGGAAGAACAGTGTCATAAATAAAGTCTTTAACCTTACCGGCGTTAACAATATCTTCTGCGGGGTCAAAACCTAGACCTTGGCCCTTCACCTCAAAGTGCATGCGTGCAAACGCTGCCTTGTTATTGATATCAATGCCAAATCTGTAGGCTTGTGCCGCCCAGTAAGCATCGCCAGATTTTGCTTTCTCCCAATCTTCTGCAACGGTGGTCTTTTGTTTTTCGTAATCTTCTTTGTTGTAACTATCAGTAATAGGTTCAAAGTAAAAATTAGGGTCAAATGCCCTGGGGGTCTCAAGTTTGATCTTGTCGAGATATTCTTTTGTATATTGCTCACCCAACATCTTCACGGCGTCATAGGAGTCCTGCGTCTGGAAGGGGTTCTTTTCTTCCTGGCGAACATCCAGATATTCAACAAACTCGTCCATTGAACGAGCGGTGTTAAAACGAGGCATGAGATATTCGTCAATATAGTCACGAGCAAACTGAGCCTCGATGTTCATTGCTTGGGTGACATCACCAGCGGTGTAGGTCAGTGCCAAAGCGCGATCTTTCTGTTCGTCTAGGAGCTTGATGTCAGCTTCAAGGCGGGATCGGATGGGCACCAAGGTTGTCTTTGCACCGTCTCCTGGATCTCCTTTAATCACATCAAGAATGGTTTGACCTTCTGTTCCTTGTTTCTGCAGGAAATCAACCAGGGCTTGCGTACTGGTAAATCCTGCACGATCTAGAAACTCTTTATTGAATTCATTTGTAGCCGCATCGTAAACCTTGGCTTCCGTTGCTGGGCTATTAAAAGCGTCAATAATATCTTTTTTCTCTTCCAGTGGTTCAAAGATGCTGTAGTCAATTCCGTATTTATCCTTAATAGCCTGGTCGAACCATTGCTGCCAGTTATAGCCAACGTTGTTGCGTAGGCCAGTGACGTTACCAAGAGCGCCTACAAGATCTTCTTCTGCTTTACCTGCTGAGGTGAATGAGAGGATACCACCTACTCCAGTGTCTCCAAGGATTGAGTTGGCAAGTGTTTCGTTAATGTTGAAAATTTCATTAAAACCTTGGAAGCCTTTGTAGAAGCCAAGCATTTCTTGCTCAGCTTTTACTTTCTTCATTTGCGTGATTGTTTCTTTAAGGATGCTTTGGTTTAATGCCGCAAACTTTTTGATGTCAACTTCTGCCTTGGCACCAATCGCATCGTTGATTGCTTGCTCCAGTTCTGTGATACCGCTGCCTGCATTGATGTTGTAGTTGAGCGCGATTTGCTTGTCTTCGTCACGTTCTGACAAGCGGAAAAGCACCGCAAATTCATCAGCGTTCTCCACGTCCAGGTACTTTTCTTTTGCCAAGGCTGTCCAGTAGGGATCTCCTTGCCGGGCCTTAGTCCATTCGTTATTAACTTCTGTGATGTTTAGAAGACGTTGGGTGATAGTGTCCTGGTCTACACCAAGCTGCAGGTCTCGAATCTGCTGGATTTCCGCATCAGTAGGACCTTCTTCTATGTAGGAGTCTGCACGAGCTGTGTCTTCTTCTGGGTTACCGCGTAACCCCTGGTTTCGACCAATGTTTGTGTAGTGCTGCCAGTAGTAGTTGTTTTCGCCATAGCGTTCAGTGATATCAATATCATCATTAAGAACTGCCTGGGAGTAAGCGGTGACCAGCTCTGGGTTTTGTTCTTTGTAGTAATCAGGATCAAATGTGCCCGTTACAGCGTCTGGTTTGACTCCTAAATTATTAATCAGGTAATCAGCGTAAGGAGGCTGGGCGCCAAGCTTTGGATCCCAGAGTTCCAACTTTTCTGTTTTATAGAACGTTTTGAACTGTTCTTGAACACTCGAAACCAATGCGTCGGCATCTGCTGAAGAAACACCAGCATTAATCAAATCTTGTTTACTGATCTGATCACGTTGCGCAACATAGTCTCCTCCCTGCGTGCTCTTTGCTAATGCAAGAGTTTTGGAGTAGAGATTATTTTTGGCTGTGTTCTGAGTGTTTGTAGCAGTGTTTTCTGCATTCAGCTGAGCGTTCTTTGCGTTTAAGTCGCGAGCTTGCTGGTTAAGAGTGGTATTTGTGGTGTTAAGCGTTGCATTGGTTGTGTTTGTATTAAAAATGCCCGTGTTCATTTCTTTAACACGTTCATTTTGTTTTTGAATATCTACGTTTGCTGTCTCATTGTTTAAGTTGGTTTGTGCATTGGCAGCATTAGTCTGCGCATTGGCCACGTTAGTGGCATGGTTGGCGTTATTCTTTTGTCTGTTTTCTCTGTTTTTGTCTTCATCATCAACCCATTTAAACTTTTCAACATCAGAGCAACGCCGACGCCACCAAGGACCTTGGCAAACGCGTTCCCAGCCGTCTGAAACTTTCTTTTTCTTGTCTGTTGGATAATCAGTTCGTAAATTTGTAGGTAAATTAGTCGGTAAATTGGTTGGTAAGTAGGGCATAAAGCCCACCGAACCATAGTCAGTTGTGGTGTGCCAGCCGGTTACCCACTTCCTACTATTAGGATCCCAATAGGTTCCATAAGTATGGTATGCGTTATTGGTCGGATAATCAGTGCGACGACTGGTGTCGTTGTTGGTTTCGTAATTAGTTCTATAGTCAGTCCTCTCGTTGGTAACGCTCCAGGATAATGTTGAGGGGTTATACGCGATACCCATTATCTATGTGTTTATCCGATCTTATTATCTTATCAAGCTTAGACCGCAAATCTA
>Ga0070751_1000536_pt1 | contig 23655 bp, 3 predicted proteins | sample VirMetDEL_Aug_28_FD_78514 | JGI IMG/M metagenome (GOLD analysis project Ga0070751, IMG submission 78514) | Aqueous microbial communities from the Delaware River and Bay under freshwater to marine salinity gradient to study organic matter... | ecosystem: Environmental > Aquatic > Marine > Coastal ...
ATCTCAGGCGGGTTTTAAGGCTCGCGAACTAGAGATCGCTTTAGCAGCGTTAGCAAAAACAGAATTGGCTCCCACGTTTGAGAATATCGAACAAACGGCTGAAGGTGTTGTTGCTATTTTCAACCAGTTTAGAAAAGGCGCCGAGGCTTTAGAGGCTCAGCTTGGTGCTATCAATGCTGTAGCCGGTAAGTTTGCTGTTGAGTCCGGTGACCTTATCTCTGCTGTTCGTCGTGTTGGTGGTGTATTTGAATCTGCCGGCGGTAGTCTAGAAGAACTACTTGGTTTGTTCACCAGTGTTCGTGCTACGACCCGTGAAAGTGCTGAGTCCATCGCTACTGGTTTGCGAACTATTCTAACACGGATTCAAAGACCGAAAACGATTGAATTCTTAAAACAGTTCGGTGTTGAACTAGAAGGCTTAGACGGCAAGTTTGTTGGGCCGTTTGAAGCGGTCAAGAGATTATCAGCAGCTCTAGATGATCTACCCAAGGGTAGTTTAGAGTTTGTTAGAATCGCTGAAGAACTTGGTGGTTTTAGACAAATCGGTAAAGTCATTCCTCTTTTGCAACAGTTCAATGTTGCTGAGCGTGCTAGGCAAGCCGCTATTGCTGGATCGAAGTCTCTAGATGAAGATGCTGCTAAAGCTCAGCAGGCACTTGCTGTCCAGATCCAGAAAACACGAGAACAATTTTCGGCTCTTGTTCGTGACGTTGTACAAAGTAATACTTTCAAGGTTTTAGCTGCCGGTGCGCTATCTTTTGCCAACGCTCTAATCCAAATCGGTAATGCTATCAAACCGATCTTACCTCTTCTTACCGTTCTGGGAGGCGTCAAGCTCGGTGGGTTCGCGCTTAATCTAGGTAAAGCGACTATCGGTAGTTTGAAATCTTTTGCTGCCCAAGGTAGAAATCAAGGCGGTATTATTGAGCCACTGGCATTCAACAGTGGTGGTTTAGTCCCCGGATCTGGAAACCGAGATACCGTCCCGGCTATGCTGACTCCGGGAGAGTTTGTAATCAAGAAAAGCAGTGTTGAGAAGATAGGGGCTGGAAGACTGGCGCAGGCTAACAAATACGCCGAAGGCGGCAAGATCGTTGGCAAGAAAACTAAAAAACAAGCTAGTCATATTGGAGCGTCTCAAGAGCTTGATGATGACCAATTAAGAACATATTTTTCAGTACGCGGAGGATTAACAAGGACGGGCGGTGTTAAAAAACTAAAACGCTCACTAGCGACCGCGCTTGGTATTGATACAACCACCAAAGATAGCAACGGAAAAGAAAGTAATCTTCCGGATGCCGTTATTTTTGGTAAACCGTATCAGGAGGCATTAAGCGCAAAGATTAATTCAAATCCTCAAGAATTAGCAAAGGCTATTGATTTACAACCGAAGTATCGAGCCAGATTGAATTGGCCCGCTTCATTTAATCAAGCTCTAAGAAGAGGTAATAAAGACTTAGTAAGCCAAAAAGAGTTATCGGAGGTTACAGCCGCTGCCAAAAACATCGTAAATTTAGATGGAATCAAAGGTAATCTAAAAGCCGATCAACAAAAATCGGTGGGAGCAGCGTTAGCAAAAGAAATCAAGAACTTGGAGACAAAGGTTATAGATTCAAGAAACAACAGAAGTGATACTAAAAATGCAGAAGGTGAATATAAAAAAATTAAAGCATTTGACACCGATGATCAACTAAACAGTTTGTTTGCAGTATTTGAACAAACCGTTGGTGATGCAATAGCTACAGATGTTAAAAGCACGACTGATTTTACTTTCAAGGGCGGTAGATTCATTACCAGCAAAGGCAAAGCAAGAACAAGCCAAGACCGCGATGAAAAACAAAATTTCGCAAAAATAGCCCAAAAACTAAACGTTGGCGGTATTGTCAATGAAAAAGATGTCGGGGCTGCTATTCTAGAGGCCGGTGGGTCAGAGAGTGGATCAATTTCAGTTAGTCAGGCCGAGGTCAATAAAAAACTAGGGTTTAGCGGATTAGCTAGGGGCGCTAGTCCTGCCGACAGGTATTTTTCAGGCAAGAGCTTCGGCGTACAAAAACAGGGATTGAACAAAGACACCAGCGAGAAATTTTCGGAAGCTCTCAAAGTAGGCTTTGCTGCCGGTACTGACAACGCAGTTGCTGCCGTCGCCGGAGATTTAGGTTTGCCACCGGCTCCTATTCCAAAGACGGATATTGATAACTTTTACTCTGGTGTTAGAACATCTCTTATAGGAGATTTATTTGAAGCTTCTTTACGATCTCTTAAAGGTGCTGGTAGATTCAGCACAAAAGAAGATCCGGGTCGCCCGTTCGACTTTGTTGGCGGCTTGGGCGCCGCCTCTGATAACTTCCCCAGTGTATCTAGTCTTAATTATGTTGATGCAAAAAGTACCTTTGATGCAGCTAGTGACAAAGAAATAAAAAAGAAAGCTGTCAATCAAATTGCTTTTGAGCTAGAAGGTGCGGGTGTTAAAAACCAACCTGTCGGAACTAAAAAGGCTCTACAAAACAGAGGCATAGAAGTTCCCGATTTGCCCGGATTCAAGAAAAGAAAAGGATTTGCTACTGGTGGTCCCGCTGGCTCAGACACTGTTCCAGCCATGTTGACTCCCGGCGAGTTTGTAATCAATAGAAAGTCTGCACAACAAATTGGTTATGGCAACCTAAACAGAATGAACAAACAGGGCGTGATGGGCTTTGCAAAAGGCGGTCCTGTTCCGGGCGTTCAATATTTGCAAGATGCCGGAAGTGTTGGAAACCAATTTACCGGCCCGTTCGAAGTCACCTCGGCTGCAATTACGGGAGCCATTGATTCATCTACGCAAATTCTATCACAACAAATAATTGATTCTGCCTTTAGTCTTAGCGAAAGTTTCGAAGTTATTACTGATTACTTTCAAAGTTCAGATAATTCTCAAATTAATGTTGTTTCTCCAGAGATTATTTCTGCACTTCAGCAGGTTGCTTCAGATGTAGGTAACAGGCTTGGCCCTGTTCTCGATCAAACTAATAACACTTTAGAACGAGTTATCACTGAAATACAAAATGGTAATTCTTTAATTAGTGATGCTACTGTCGCCATCAAAGATTCAATTGCGTCTCTTGGGCAATCATTTACAGATCAAGCTGGCGTGGATGCTGCAACCGGAAGTGCTAATAAGCCGGACGTGTTTGAGGTTGCTAGCGGTAGTGAAATAGCTTTAGTAGCTACTACTATGGATACTTTAAGTAGCCAGACTGCCGATAAGATAGGCGCTATTTTAGGAGCTGGTCCAGATGCTACAGGCGGCGGTAGTCCAGCTTCAGATGTTTCGTTCGATGGAACCGCACAATCTATTGCTGACCTGCAAGGAGACTTACAAGCCAGAATCGAAGAATTAACCCAAAAATCCGCAGATGCTGCCGCTAACGGATTCCCATTATTACAAGCTAAAATAGAAGAGGGTATCAATAGCTTAATAGAACTACAAGCCGACACTGCTCTTCAAGCCGCTTCACAGAGTAATTTAGATCGCGAAAATAAAAACCTAGAATTACTTAAAGAGATTGATACTTCAGATTTAGAAAAGAATTTGGCCCAAGTTGATGATCTTCGTGGATATATTGAAAGATTAAATGCTGTAATTAGTGAAGCCGAACAGACTGGCGGTAACGTGGTTACCCAAACGCCTGATGGTACTATTGTTAGGACTTTGGAAGAGGCTGCTGATGTAGTCGCAGAGTTGAATGCGGAATTTAAAGAGCTTCAAGAAGAAACAACTGCGCTCTCTCAAAATTTACAAGCATCCGATGAAGCTATTCTTGAGAATGTTGAAGCATATAACAGGTCTCAAGCAGAGCTTGCTGAAAATTTTCAAATAGCTAACGAAAGAGATAATTCCAAGTGTGTTAACCTATGCCCTGATTCATTACAAGGCGCAGCTGGATTTCAGGGAGTAACACCACCTAGTGGTCAAGTTGATGCAGCTACTGGCGAAGAGGAGAAGAAAGAAGAAAGCGGTAAATCTAGTATTCTTGATAATTCGTTTTTTAAATTAACAGCAACAGTAACGGCTCTTAATACCGGCTTTTCTTTTTTCACTAAAAATATTGACGAAAATTCTTCAGCTGCTGCTAAAGGTCTTAAAGCCGTTGGTGAAAGTGCTATCCAAACTGGTACAGCCATTGCTACCTTCACCACCGGTCTAACATCTTTGGCGAGTTCTATTACTGGTGCTGAAGTGAAATTCAAAGATTTTTTCTCCAACGAAAAAAAGTTCAAAGTAACAGACGAAGAAGGAAACGAGAAGCTTGGGTCTCTTCAAGAAAAATTCAAAGAATCCGGGGAAAAGTTTTCGAAAAAACTTAGTGAATTTGGTGATACCCTAGAGGACAAAGGTGGGCTATTCAATAAAGGTTTATCAAAATTCTCTAAAGGGCTTGGTAAAGTGGGTGGCGGTTTAACCAAGGTTGGAGCTGGTCTAGGCAGGCTTGTTGCTGGTGTCATAATTGCCGCTAAAGTAACTGGGTTTTTAGCCACCGCAATTGATAATATCACTGGTGTAAACCGAGAAGCTGAGCAAGCAATCAAGAAGGGTAATATCGAGCGCGCCAGAACTACCGCTATTGAAGCCCAAAGAGCTAAAGATGTAAACAAGTTTGCCCAAGGTCTGGCCGCTGGCGGTGCGGCTATCGGTAGCTTCTTCGGTCCTGTTGGTACTGCTATTGGAGGTCTTATAGGTGGAATCGTTGGGCTTGGCATTAAGATTGCAAGTTTAACCGGAGCGTTCGATGGTATTATTGACTCGATTAGAAATAGCTCAATTGCTGCTGCTTTAGGTTTCTCTAGCACTGAAGAAATTGGCGCCCAAGCCGCTTTTCAAGCCGCACAAGAAAGAGATAAACAGCAAGAATCTAGAAATAAGCTAGACGAGGACCGCGCTAGAGAAAGAATTTCTGCTGGCGAATCATCGTTTACAGAAGAGTTTACTTCTGGTAATTTAACAAAGAATTTAACCAATCAGCTTCAAACACAAGCTATTGGTCTTCAGCAAAACGCGGCAGCTAGAAGAAGGAACGAAAGAGCCTCTAGTAGCTCTGCTGGTCTCTTTGTGAATCAAGTTTCTTCGCTTTTTGGTGGCGAAACTTTAGCCGACGAACAAGATAGATTAGCACGAGAATCTGACAAAGCCAATGCCGATGTAGTAAATAGCTTCCGATCAAATATAGATATTTATAAAGACGCGGCAGCAGGTTTTGCTTCTGCCGGCGCTAGTGCAGATGATATCAAGGCAAAACTTCGTGAATCGCTTGGTCCGTTTCTTGACGAATTAGAAGGAACTCAAGCTTTTGACGATATCCAAAAAGAATTTCAGAACGTAGCTGACCGAGCAGTTAAAGCCGCTGAGAAACAAAGAGAATACATTAAATCTTTAAACTTTGGATTAGCTGGTGTAAATAATAATATTCAAGCTGTTACAAGCTCATTTAGCTTACTAGATCAGGCGGCAACAACTGGTGTTACTAAATTTGAGATTGCTGCTGCAAAACTAGAAACAGCTTTAAGTTCAGCTGCTGGCAGTTTGTCTCCAGATGAAATTGAGGATACAGTTAACACTATCAGAGACAGTATCATCTCTGCTGGCGGAACCGAGAAACAAGCCGCTAAAGTAGAAGATCAATTCAGAGGATTCCAGCAAATATTCTCTAAATTCGATGAGAGCGGCGGAGGATTTGAGAAGCTGAAAAAAGATATATTAGAGTTAGATAGAAGCGAATCAGGATCACCAGAATTCAAAAAACAACTTGCCGAGGCTCTTACCGCAGGAGTTCAAGATGAAGACGTTAAGACTAGAGTACGAGCCGCTGTTAATAGTGGAGAATTAGACGCCACCGCTTTAGCTCAGCTGGCAGAAGGCGATCTATCCCCACTTGAAAAACTTCTCGGTCCTACTTTCGAGAAGTTCCAACAAGACACGGGCGGTATTATTACCAAAGTAAACGAGGCCCAAAGAAGTTTAATATCATCTATCAACGCCAGAAAAGCCGCTGAAGATAGCTTGGTAGAAGCACAACGTAAAACCATTGACCTACAAATAGAAGCTGCTGGCCTACTTGATAGCCTAAGACCGAAAGCTCTTGGCGCACCTTCCGCAGAAGTATTAAAAGCTAGAAACGAAGGGTTTGCTCGTGAACGATTTAATGTTGGAGCAAGAGTCTCTGGAGGTAGAACACTAACAACCGGTAGCACTAGTGATATTCGTGGATCTTTGCAGTTTTTAAGAAATCGTCAAGTTAATAGCCGTACAGAGAGAAACCGACTTGCCGTTGCGGGCGAGGCTACAGCAAGTGTAGAACAAGCAGAAGCAGATCAAAACGCAAGAGACGCAGCGCAAGCAGAAGAACTACTAACATTCACCAGAAGTAGAATTCAAGAAGAACAAAAATTGATCGAAACGATCAAACAAAGAAACGCAGCTGAGAAGTCTGCACTAGAATCTTTACTGGCCGGAGATATTGAAGCGTTTATTAAGCAACAAGAAGCCGCTGGAGCTGCCGCAGCTCTAGAAACTGGTAGTGCTAGTCTTGCCGGACTGTTTGACGCGGGCGCACTAGGAGCCGGAGCTTTGGCATTACAAGAACGAGGCGCACTAACCTCTGACGCTGCCAACCTAGCACTTAGCGCGTTTGGTGTTAATAATCCTCAAGCTGGTCAGGTATTAGCAGAGCAAACGCCAGAAATTCAAGCGGCTCAGCGTGAGATTGAATCTCTAGCTCAACTACTGCCAGAGTTTGGTAAAGCACTGGAAGATATCAAACGCACAGAGATCAAAGCCGAACAAGCTATTATTAATGCTAAACAATTAAAACTCGACAACCTTAGAAGAGATGCTGAAGCTAACCCAGCCGGAGTAGCAGAAACATTAGCCACAACCGTAGGGGCAGCTAAAGAGGTTGTTGAAGGAGCTAAAGCATTAGACAACGGACTTGCTATAACAAGCAAAGCGGTTGGTGATTCGGCCAGCCTACTTGGTGAGGCTGTGCAAAACCTAGCTAATAGCACTTTAGATGTTAATATTAACGGTGATTTTGTTAAGGGGCTTGTCAACCCACAAGATATTGTAAGCGCTTTAACATCTCAGATCGTACCAGTCATCGCACAACAAATTAAAGAAGGCTTGAAAAATTCAAAAACTGGGCTAGATGGCGACCCCAAACCCGCGCCTACTCCCCAATCTAATTAAGAGGAAATAATGGCGGAAAGATATTTTCAAAATTTAGAATGTTTTTGCGTAAAGGGTGTTTCTACCACCTGTCCCGGTGGCGGTACGCTTGATGCTACCACAACGGTAGAGCATTCAGTTGTCACAACCGCAGAAGCAACAGGAACGATTGACAAATCTGAAACCGCCCGCATCAAAACCACCGATGCAGATCTGCTTTTTGTTGCTACGCTTTCAGCAAATCTAAGCGCGTCTTGGTCGTTAGACGAAATTACCATAGATGGAAAAGGCGAGCTTCTAGAAGATCTCACAGCGACTTATTCTGTAAAAGAAGATCTTGAAACAATAGGCGAGCTTGATAATACAGTAGACAAGATTGTTGGTGACTTCAAAGAATGGGACTGCCAGCAAAAGTTGTATCCTTCTGGCGACGGCCCCATCGCTCCGGGTTTTGGTTATTTCGCCGGTCCTCCAAGCTGGGCTAATATATTCCAAGGCAAGCCCCTGTGGAGCTACATAGACGAAGGTGTTTATCAGGGCAGCTCAATTGACGGTGGCGACTCTATACTTCTTAGTGACGATGAGTCTACTTATATTCGCCCGTCTGCCCAAGTCCACACCGAAGGCTTCTATCAATACAATGCTTTATTGACGGACTTCTTGGTCAGACCAGATGACTCTAGACTAAGAATGAGAGTGTCTGCGCCCGTACAAAATATAGAATCTAAGATAGCACCACTATATACTGTCTATAATATTAAATTACAAGACCCTAGCGGCAACCGTCTAATCCAATACGAAGACTTCTCATTCAGAGGTGATGCCACAGAAGAGTGGGATAACTATACTACATTCTCACTCAAGCCAACATACAATATATTTAATACATATGACTGGGAACGCAGAGGTACTCCTCCTTATATAGATGAAGTCAAAAATTATTCTTTAGTATTTAGCTTGCAGGCTGTTGCCTTGGATGATCCTTTCGATCAAGGTTTCGATGCTGGTTTTGAAGAAAATTACATAACACCAGATATTTTAATCATTGATGGCGATCAGTATCTTGCTATAGATGGCACTCCGATATCTACTCAGGGTCACTACATCAACCCAACAGAGCATTTCAAGCTATCAGCTTTAGAAGTATGCAACAGTGGTGGTTACGGTCCTCGCCCCGAAGATTATGTTGGCGTTTACATGGGCGTGGACGAAATCGGCAAAAGACTAGAAAGAAAAATATACCCATCGTTTACACCAATTGCCACTGAATACCCTGTCGATGTATACCCCTACGCTTCTGGTTTGTGGTCAACAGTTGATGATAGCAATACCAACGAAGATGTTTGTGGCGCAAAAGCATTAATCGGCGCGATAAGAAACAACAACACGCAAAACTATATTAATCTAGATTATATATTTGGTGGGCCAGCAGACTCAGGCAAGTTGGTTGTTAAATTCTCTAGCCGTAAATCTGATGTGACGGAAGTTACCAAAGGGGCATTTAATTTTCAATTCGACCAAAGCTCTAAAAAGAGATGGTGGTCTCCGAGCGGCGCGTTTAACACGGAGAACGACAGGGATATCAATCAGGCTGACGATATCTTTTTTGACATTGACACAATCACTTTAGAAGTCGTAGCGAAAAAAGCTCCCGGAACCAGAGATTATGTATTAGACGTTGTTGGCTGGAGCGACGATAAACTACTCAATATCACGCCCGCGTCTGGCGGTTTCATTCAAGACCCATCGGGAATTTGCCTAAACGATTTAGTCATTGAGCAGCAGGGGCAGTTCCCTGTTATGTCGGGCTTCTACGGAGATGATTATTCGCTTTCTGAACATGCTATTTCCGAGATGGAGGATTACTACGAGTCTAGCGGTAATGACCACTATAGACTAACGCAGTATCCAATGGTCACCGGCACAGACTTTGAACTATATGAAGTTCCTCTAAAAATTGTTAACGAGCAAGTTGAACTGGGACTAGGTAGAGATTATAGTGTTAGTACATTATTCGAACATGTATATCTAGACATTTATCCACTACCTTCTGGGGCCAGCATTGCTCACATGGCAATCAATGTTAGGTATCGTCCTCAAAATGCTTTCAATTTATCTACTCTAGGTGGCGATATTATCGCTCCGTTGATCCCTGACGGCAGATCCGAAGGCGCTTTATTCCCAGCAGAGATGGGAGTGCTAGATGATCCTCTAAATGCCGGTTCGGGATACGCTCCGCTTTCTGCCCTGTCAGGTGTGCCTCATCGCTATAGTTCGCCTGATACACTCAAGTCTAATTATGCCCGTAGATGGCGCGGTGTAGAAGGAACCGTTCGTGGTCCGTATGATCCAGCACCGTTTAGCTTTGCTTTTGAAAACCCAGTGATGGATTACCCATTTGCATCTGGTTATTACAAATTTGATCAGATGGATGGTCGTTATGTGATCTCTAGTTTCTTGGGTGCAGGCTACGGTAATACTAGCGGCCTATTCTTACAAGACCCGACAGTTTATCACAACATAGGTTGGAGATACACATTGGACAACGCCAATGGCTTGTTCCAAACTCAGCTTCCGGGATACACAGGTATTCATAAAACTTCGGATTGGACTTCGCTAAGCGACGGCACGACAGATTTCACTAATGACCCGATGTATGGTAAAATCGCAGACGCTTTTGATAGAACGGTTAGAATTTCTCAACACACGCAAAACATTACGTTTTCCGACTTAGATGTGTCAACTAGTGGTTTTTCTGCATTCTTACGATTCACGCCAGACAATACAGTTTCCGGTGTTAACTACGACCTGTTTGAAAGCGGTGTATTGCTATCTCGCTGGGAAACTCCGTCAGAACTAGACTTTGTACTCTGTTTTAGACAGGGAACACTAGCCGCATACGCCAGAGACAATCTTGGAAATATCATTGGAATTAAAGACGATGTTAACTTTGATGAGTATACTTATCCACTTAATGTATTACTTACATATACAGACGATAAGAAATTAAGACTATATGCAGACAATGAGGCTTCTGGCATTTGGGACACTTTAAGGGCTGAGTCTGCTGCTTTTGATAGAAACCCTGTAGATGCAGATATCGTAGTCGGATGGTCTGAAGGTTCTGGCGTTGGGATGAACATGCTGGTTAGCGAATTTGGTATTTCTTCCGGTAATATCATTTCTTCTGACTTCTCTCCAATTCTTCGCCAAAAACAAGTTACGGCAGAAAACTTCCTACAAAACAGTCGTGTTCAGTATCTTGATCCTGATGATACATACCAGTTTAACCGCTATAAATTATGGGATAGAGTTAATGAGGACGTATACAACGATTGGCAAATTGGTGCATTCAAACACTGTGAGTTTGGCGTAGCATTTGACCAGTGGCAGTTGAGGCCAAATACCGAACAGATTGTATTTGAATACTGCTGTGATGGTACGCCTTATTTCGCAAAAACCAGCAAGTCGCTACCGTCTTTTGTAAACAGTGATAAAACCAGTGTAGCTTATCATACTCAAATAGAAAATGATTTCTTGAGGTTCCACCTGTCTGACGTGCCAAGCAATTTCTATTCGGCGCACAGAAGAATAACCAAGGATCTTCCTCGTGGCTACAAATTCACAGAGGACGCGCTAGTGGTTGAGAGTGTGATTCAGCACAGCTATAGCGGCGCCTTGAACATCTGGGATGAAGGAACTTGCTTAGAAGAAATTGGTCCCAAGCTCATTGTTAGCCTTTACACTAAATCTAAAGAATCATACTGGGGAGATCCAAACCCATACGGCCTTGTCAATCGTAAGATACATTACATAGAGCCTTCTAGCTGCATAATGAGACTAGACAGTACATTCTCTTATGATGATATCTGTGAAACAAAAGAAGACTGGGCATTATTTGATAATGAGTCTTTGCTTGATGAGTTTGGGGAGAAATATTTTACTGACGATATCAATCAGATGTTTGTCCAATATGATTTAGTTTACCCAACTGGCTCTCCCTTTAGATCCAGATTAGAGCTACACTCTTCTCATGTTAGAATGGCTGATGCTAACATTAGCCCTCTGGATTCTTCTGGTGTAATGAATATGTATGCCAGTGGTGCTTTTGCACAATCCGGTATAATGAACCTGTTTGCTAAACATGAGCTAGTATCTATGAATGATAGCTTGCAGCTCTTGATAGAAACGCCGCTTTATCTAAGCTCTGGTATGAACTTGTATACCTCTGGCAACTTTGTCGGACGCGGGTTTATGAATATGTACATGGAAAAAGATCTGCCATCTGGCTCCATGTCGCTATATACTATAGGCGCTGTGGGAGATCCTGCTTCCGACTCTATGAATTTAGTGATGCCCAATACTCTAGGTATTCTAGATAATAACTTATCACTATATACTAATTCTATTGGGACGCCAGAGTCCGGATCATTACAGTTATTTACTTATGCTTACGCTAATCCGGGTATTAGAGATTTTAGTAATTTATTCTTAAAGTCGTCGTTCGGTGCTGGCCAATTTTCTCCAGAGTCTGGCAGCTTAGCTTTATCTACATTTGGAACACCTGTTTTAATAGATGACTTTGCTGAAGCTGACTTGTCTCTTTATATATTTGGCAGTGGTGGATTGACCGCCAACATGCCTCTATTCCTTTCGAATTATCGTAGCCCAGTCACAGATAGTGGAACTCTAGGCTTGTATACAGCCGCTTGGAGCAATATTTATACCGGCACAGCCAGCGTCACATGGGATGGCGATAACTATGGAAAGGGCATTGACATCGACGACAACATTTATGCAACAGTTCCCGTTTCTAATGAAATCAGAGGAGTCGATCTTACTGGATACGGTTCTTGCTCTAGTGATAGTCCAAGTAAAGCTATAGATCAACCTCTTATCACAGACTGTACAACTTGGAGAGGTGCAGTCTGTAACGAGGCTGGAGCGTTTAGAGCTAAGGCCACCTACTCAAATTCTGGCGCTTTAAGCTTTGACGGCGTAACGATAGGCTATGATAAAAATTACTATGGCATTAGAAAAATAGATAATCTAATTCCCGGATTTGCATACGATACTACGGTCACAATTAAAACCGGCGATACAGATCCCATACCAGTACCAAGAAACTTTGAAGAGTGGGAATACGGCAAATGTGGTCCGGGATGGAATGCTACTGATGGGTTATGCACTTCTGGCTGTGGGCAAAACATTGTAGATTCCGGCGTCAAGTTAATTGCTGATGACGGTCGCGGTGTTCCACCTTCCGGCGACGGTTTTGAAGATCCTCTATTCTTAATAGAATCTGGCAGGAACGTAGGAGATAATTACGGAGCTGCTGTTGCGGTACAGAACGAAGTCATGCTGGTTGGCTCACCAAACCTCACGCTACCAGATTTAGGTGGTGTAGAGTCTTCCGGTGCTGGTGGAGTATTTATCTATAGACGTGGAGAGGATGTTGCTGGCAAGAAGGCTTACTGGGATTTTGAAGCCGTTCTTGCGCTACCTTCTGGCTATAGAAGAGATTACATAGATAGCGTACAAGAAGATGTGCTAGTATTTGAAGATTTATCTATTGACGCAAACCAGTGGGCTATCGGTCAAGAGGGTAGAGGTTTTGGGAGCGCTGTTGATTTAGCCAATAGTGGCGACAGACAGGTAGCAGTAGTCGGCGCGCCCAAAGCTAAATGGTCCCGAACATTTGAAGACCTAGCAACCTCTGGCGTTAAAGTCGCAGCAGTGGTTATTTCTGATAGATTCAACTGGCCCGATAACAAGGCTGACATCAAGAGAATCAGACAAGGTGCAACTTACTATGATTTATTATATAAATATTTCTCGGCTCCTTGGTATAGCGAAGTTATATACGGAGGAACCCCAAACGAGTTCCAGCCAGCTATTGATCTAAGGCTTATTGTTCTACAACCAGCAGACTTCAGCAAGCCACTGCCAGATCCACCATTCCTAGATCAAGACGAGTCTTGGATTACTCACGCATTCATTCCAAGGCTAGATGATAATTATAGAAATACTTATAGTCAGGCCCATATTCAGGATGAGATTGCCAGCGGTTTCTATGACGCCTTCTTTGCCCAATTCCCGAGCGGTTTGGCCGTAAGAAACAGTCAGCCGGTATATAGCGGAGTCCCAGCATTCTTGAATCTATTCGAAGATACTAGTGACTCCATGAGAGGCAGCGTTAGTAACTCGACCTTTAACATTTTTGATGACATACAAAACTTCTTTAATGACTACACGTTTGAAAGTGGCGTGTTTGATCAAATTGAAGAAAAGCCAGAGTCAGGGGTGATCAAGTTTGTTCAGGCTAACGGAGATAATTGGGAGTCGCTAACAAACCAATCTATACAAGACTTACTTGATACTGGTAACTTATTAAGCACATTCAATAATTATAATAATCCTAACTTAACATTTATCGCCAGTGGAGTTGGGCAAAAATGGAATAAAACGGACGCTAATGAATTTAATCTACCACCATCTTCTGGGGGTAGAGCTTACATCTTTGAGAAAGAAAGAGAAAACTGGAACTGCGTACAGGTTATTATTTCTCCAAACGACGTAGTAACAGAGGGCGATGATGGTGATCTCGGAACTGGAGAAGCTGTGCCTTACCAGTGGCCCGATAGATTTGGACATTCTGTGGCTATTAGTAAAAATGGTGACATCGTAACAGTTGGCTCACCTTTTACTACATCGCCTTGTAGAATCTACGAAAGGTCACAAAGCGAGATAGACAGGTTATTTAATGGTCTAAGAGACTGGCTGGTAATCAACAACCCGACAGTACTGACTCTGTATGATAGCTTACTCTCTTCTCAAGGAGAAGTCGCTGCTAAAGAGGGGGCTTACGATGCTCTGACGGCTTCTGAAAGATTCGCGTTTAGAAATGACACGGATTTCTGGAGTGAGTTGCCTCAGCAGTACGTTTGGACATACGAATACACCTACCAAGACATTCAGTATACTGGAACTAACTCATTCTTGGCCGGAAAGTTTGCTCCTACTTCTAGACTAGGATGGAGTACATCTGTCGATGACGACGGATACAATGTCGCATTTGGCGCACCAACAGATTCGTTTAATGAGTTTGAAGACCTTAATGTTTGGGGTACTGGACTAAAAACTTGGGCTTCTTACAATTATGCTGGCGCGGTTAGAATGTTTAGCTCCAGACAATACTACCCACATAGTGGGGTTGTCGAATTCGGCAGGTTCGGAAACCTTGATAGAAGCCAACACCCACAAGAAAGAGATGCCGGATACTACGATCAGTGGAACAGTATCTTTGACCCAGCTGTGAACCCTTGGAGAAGAATGGATTTCTCGGAAATTGAGATTCCTCAAGACGCTGGGCTGGCTTTCATTATGACGCCAGAGCTAGATGCTGCTAGTGATGAAATTATACAAAATATCAAAGACTGGTTGGCCCTTGGCGATAGAAACTTGGTAGTAGTAGGAAACGACCCAGTATGGGAAGAAAACGGTCTTTACGAAAACTCTAACGTTATTGTAAACAAAATACTTAACAAGCTAGGCGCAGATATGAGAATCTACGCCGCAGAGACTCAAGAAAGATCATTACAGCAATGCCTAATGGTGGACGGAGAAAATCAAAACATCACCAAGGCTTTGACTCCAAGATACAGCTCTCGTCCTACAATACAGGCAAACAATTATTATGCCAGCGGTGTTGGAGACATTCGTATAGACATATCTAAATATGGTCTAACTAACTATACAAATAATATGTCTTGCCCTGAAGGTAAAAATCCCCCACAGGTTATCAACGAGAGATGCGAAATGCCTCACGAACAGGGCGGTGATTTACGCGCTCAGTGGCTGGAAGAGTGTCAAAAAGAAAGTAACGGTCAAACAATTGACGTTATTTATGCTAGAAGTTGGCCATTTGAATATGGAAACTTCGACACTGGATGCACGCCCGAGCCAGATATCGTTGTCGATAGAACAGGATTTGATCCAGTTCCAGTTTTAACAACCAGAGAATACGTGCCTGAGCAAGTCATTACGGTTCCGACGACATCCGGAAAAATTCTAGAGTATACGGAAATAAAAGAATGGGTTGTTTACGAGGTTGGTGAGACAGTTTACAACTTTGCTGATAATCAGGTTGAGTATGTTCAGTTTAGCATCGGGGAAGATGAGAACTCTGAGCCAGCGGGTAAATTTACTAGCTACTCTCAGGGTGGCTTCTTTGATCCAGACCCGCTAAATACTAGAGATTCATTGCTTCAAGCAACCGGTACGCCAGTAACGACCCAAGAAGTTTCTAGATACAACGAACAAATTTATCCAAATGCACTTTTGGGGATTGTAGAATCGGGAAGAAAAGTAAGTGACAACACACACAACAACTCTAAGGTTTATTTAATAGCGACCCAATGGTCAGAAGATGACGCCAGCCGAGGTCTACAAGGTACGCAGAATACTGGGAACAACGATAAGAATACTTTATTCTATCTCAACCTTATCCAAAAAGACTGCACAAAAATTCCTGTCGGACAACATCTCGGAGGATTTACTGGCAGGCTATCTTTAGAGGACGCTTACTTCCAAGACAGTTCGCCTCCGGGTGGATCTAGTCAGCCGGGACACACTCTGGCATCCAAAATAAACTCCGCAACTTTTGATAACTTTACAGAAGGCGTTGAGTATTTAGGTTCGGCTAATATATCTAATCTGGTTGATTACGTTTGGATTGCCCATCCAGCAAGCAAAGCATCTAATGACGACATTAACAGGATCAGAAGATGGCTAGATAATGGCGAGAAAAAACTAATTATCACTTACAATGCTATGAGACCAAGTAACACTCAAGAGATTGCTGAGAATGTTGCCGACCTCTGCACTAGACTTGGTATTACCTCTGGCCCACTGTTTGATCCAATCAATCAGCTGTATTCGGTTGTGGACGGAAGAGCTGCCTATGACCAAGTACAGCCTCTGGGAGAGCAAGACATTATTGATGCTTGGGCATACTCCAAAGAAACTGCCGGAACTCAATTACAAATCGTTAATAATAGCGTAGATGTATTTGCTGGGTGCAACGGTGGATACTCTTATAATAATACGTACAATTCTGACACTGACGTTCCGGGCTTGTGGTTTAGCGATGAGTCTACATTACTATACTCTAGTAGAGATGGCGAGTTTGATACAGAGAACGCGGTCAACCGCAAACGCTTCGTACCTATTAGCGGCGGCGCAGACTATGAAGAGCTTATGCGGTTTGATTATCCAATTACTGAAGAACGATATAACACAGAAGATATTACTCAGTGGACGATGGACGTGAATGGTAATGTAGAGCTATCTTCACAAGCTATTATTAATAGTGGATATAGAGTATTTATGAACTACGTATCCGAACAGCCTACTGACAAGTTTGATATTTGTGGTGAATTCAAAGGGCATAGTTTTGATCCAGATCCTAACGGAGAATTTGGAGGCGGCGTTGGTGGCAATGACTATGAAGGTAAGTGCCAATTCAAGTTCCAAAGAGATGCAAATAATTACAGAAATGTATTGACAGTAACTAAAGATATTCGTGTAAATGGTAACTTAGGATTGCAATGGTTCACTCCTTACAAGTTCATCAATCCTGCCGAGCTAGATCCGGGCGTGCTTCCAGAGTCTGTAAGATTCTTGTCGATGTCGGGTTGTCCTCTTGAAATCGAAGAAGAGGTAACAACAGTTAGGACTAGTGGTCTGGTTGTTGTAGACGTTAGAGTTGAAGAAAGATGGCTAACATTCCCCGGATATGAGTATACAATACCCGGATACTATAGACCAACTTCAGAACTTAGTGCTAGATACTGCAAAGAGAGCAGCGACTTAGATTTATCCAGTGATTGTGACGCTCTGGGCGCAAATATTGTTGAGAACGGTCCCGTTGTAGTCGCAGAGCAACCAGAAACTTTCTCATCATTCCCGGCTGGCAAGAAACGTTCCAGAATTATTGTTGTCTCTGACTCTACTATGCTGCAAGGTCAATGCCCTGATTACAGAGCTGCCAATGGCGATAATGTAGAATTTATTAGAAGTCTATACCCACTGTCTCCAGAGCAAGATAATTCAGACGATAGTGCAGGCGGAGGCAACAACTTCAAACAGGCTGGTGGTCAAAGATGGTGGGAATTTGTACAAAAACTAAGAGCGCCAGAGCGAGGAAGTGCAGCTAAATACTACGCAGTTAGCGGTTGGGCTTTAAATAATAATATGATTACGCCACTGTTTAACGGCCCCGGCGTACAGGGCAATCTTAGTGACTTTACCGATCTAGAAGATACTTATGATCCTAGAACTGTTAGTAGGCCAGAAGAAATTACCGATCCAGTAGCAATAGCTCAGGCTAAGGTTGACTTTGCAGACCAGTGCTTTACAGAGCGCGGAATGTTACCACTATATAGTGGAGATTACTTAGGACTAGGTGATTATGATGTTTACCTAACCCCACTTAACTTAGATATAGATAGAGATGTCATATTTGATCAAACACTTCAGGGCGGTATTACCGAGCTGATGAAAGTTAACGGTAAAGATTATCTTGATCTGGAATTTTATTATGAGAGATCTGGATGTTTAGGTGACTTGTTTGGTTATTCTGTAGATTTGACTAATAATAAACTTGTTGTTGGAACACCGTTTAATGCTTTCTACTCCGAAGATGACGCGAGCGGTATTGTAGAGTGGTCAAACATTGGCAAGTACTACACTCAAACTGGTGATCCGTCTGGCGTTCTCATCGCTGAGGACGGTGGTGCTGGCGCAGCTTTTGTGTTCAATAAAACGGGTCGCGGTAGTAATGTCGTAGTAGAGAATCTACCTTGGGAGATTGAATCTAAAATTAGGCCAAGTAGTATTAATATTGGTATAACTGAATGGGGTATTACCGCAGGTTCAACTATTGATGATTTAATTTACTTCAAGGGTCCAACGAATTACGAAGATATCTTTAACGCCAAGAGATACGGAAGTAGATCAGATAACTTCGGTGCGTCTGTAGCAATTGATTGTGATATGATTTTGGTTGGCGCGCCTAACCACGATTTCGAAACCCTCCACGATTATAAATATAGTGGCGTTGTTGATCCAAACGGCCTGAACTCGGCCTTCCTAAGAAAATCCTTTAACGCATCGTTTGACATTCCGCTACACGAATATTATGACTTAGGAGACTCTGGCGTTCGACAGGACGAAAGATTTATTAATAGCGGTCAATTTATTCTAAATGCTGGCGCAGTGTTTAACTACAGATACGAGATGACCGATATTGGATCTAGACAGCAAGAATGGGTATATGCACAAAAATTATATGCAGAAGGATACGGTTCGAGAATTGAATCTGAATATAATGGAATTCCTCAGCCGGGAGATTTCTTCCCGCCTCTGACAGCTAGTGGATCAGACAATGATAGATTTGGATTTGCTGTAGCGATAGATAGGGCTTATAGAGGCGACTCAGACTATACGGCAGCTATTGGCTCTCCGCTACACCATTTCCCAACCAGTGGAGAACACAGAACAAAAGTTATTGCTGAAGCCGGTGCTGCTTACACATTTGATGCAATGCTGAGAGAGCAAACGGATGCTATTCCAAATAGTGGCGGCTGGATGGATGTCAAGGTATTCTCAGATCTAATGGATAAAAATCAGACACTGTTTACTAGAGTGACACAAAATGAAACGGGCGGCTCTTTAACTTATCAAGTTACGGGACTGCTAAATTCTAACAGCGACGGAGAGGTATTCTTAGAGGTTTCTGGATACGATCCTTCTTCTGTAGGATTTATAGCCCATAGGCCATATGTTCATAGTATTGTACTAAATATTAATCAAGATCCTCCATCATTAAATGATACCATGTCTTTGATAATGTCGGGAGGACCAGCATTAGGTTCTGGCAGCTTGCCACTTTATATGCTTGGTGACTCCAGTGGAATTGTGTATAATAGTATGAATAACTACGTTTTTGGGGCTTATACTAACAGCGGAACCATGAATTTGATCACTATTGGACAAGATAGCATAGATAGTGGTATGAACTTATACATTCAGGCGCCCGAGCAAACGGTAGCTAATTTGCCCTTTATATTAAGAGGTTATTAATGATCAGAGTAAGATACAAGAACGATCCACTACAAGAGTGTACTATCAGACCTACACCCTTTGTGCAGATCAACTTACAAAAATTGAAAAATAAAGAGGGTAATTTTGGTACTACCTACAGTATTGTTTTGACGGGAACCTTGATGCCAAGTCGCGGCACTCCTTATGCAATTGACCCCTTGACTGATTTGCCGTATCCAGATTTTGGAAACAACCCTTTGGGCGGTGCCGGTCCCAATGGTATTGGCCCTTATGGGGCTTTTGATAATATAGGTATTTCTGCAAGACCAAAACCGCCCAGACAGCAATCTGCCGATCTACGTCCCGCAGCTGCTCTTTTGAGTAAACAGCGAGCGCTTAGAGCTTTATTTGCGCAAGATGGGCAAACGTTAATTATTACTGATATTATTGACAATGCTCCCGCAACGGTATGGTGCAACCCTCGTGTTATCAGTGTTGATTTTACAGAGGGTGTATATGTAAATAGATGTGAATATACTATCACTCTTGAAGCTGATTTGCTGATGAGAGGCTACACAGACGAAAATGCTCTTGTTGATAACGAAGGTGTAGTTGCTAGTGGTTCGAACGGGTATGGTGAAAACATTAGCATAGTCAATCTTTTAGATGAAGAAGAAATTAATGCTCAATTTATCGAAGACTACAGTGAAGATTGGAGTCTGGAGGCAAACGAGGGAGACATTGGATCGAATCCTGAAAATCCCATCTCTTACAGAATATCACACACGCTATCAGCTACCGGAAAAACTTTTTATAATCAAGACGGAGAAATACAAAAACCCGCATGGCAGCAAGCAAAGGATTTTGTTCGACAAAGATTGGGAGCAAACGACCCCGCGAATGCTTACCCGTCTTATCCCAATATCGCTGGAATGGTTGGGTCAGGGACTGTAGATCTTGCCAATTCTTATGGCGGTTACAATCTTGTAAGAACCGAACAGATCAATGTCGCTGCTGGTACTTACGGAATATCTGAAAACTGGATATTAGTAAGCGGTGCTGGCGCAACCGAAACTTACAATTTATCAACTTCGACCTCAACATCTGATCCGTTTGTTAGTGTTAAACTTGATGGCACGATTAAGGGTATGAGAGAGAATGCTCCAAACGAGCAACCCGTAAAAACTCAGTATGAGCAAGCGTTAGACAAGTGGTACAGTGTATCTAATAGTGGTAAATTCGGTATCACTTCTGATGTGTACAAACGCTGTGACAACTTAGTAGCTGTTACTCTTAATTCACAGCCGCTTTCAACCTCTGTATCTACTAACGAGTTTAACGGAGAAATTACTTATAGCGTGGACTTTAATAATAGGCCGAGCAATATTATTTCTGGCGTTTTAACAGAAACCATCACGGTAAATGACACTTATCCCGGAGATGTATTTGCTGTAATACCAGTTATTGGTAGAGAAACCGGACCTATACTACAGTATGCCGGAGGAAGAACAGAATATAAAAGAGATATTTCTCTAAGTCTAGTTATGGATTATACAAAAATCCCTTATGGCTCAGGGAGAAACCCATTACTACTTAAAAAGCCGAGCATTGTAGAGCCAACAGCTACTCAAATATCTACACTGCTTGAAGAATTAAGTCCGCAAGGAGAGCCGGGAATCAGAAAATATTTTGTAGCACCTCCAACTGAAAATTGGAGTCCTAAAGACGGCACATATAACTTTAATGTTTCCTTTACTTACGAGCTAGATAAATGACGCATTCATGGACAGATCCAGATTTACCACTAAGCAGAGAGGCGCAGGATGTTACTCTTAGCGGTGTCTTACCGTCTAGTGAAGCTCATTTTTTTGACACAAGGCAAGACCGTAAGTTTAGCAATGGTTCGGGAATCAATTTCCCTTTTCAACAAAACTTTGACACCACGGTTATCGCCACCTATGGCCCAAACACAGAAGATATCAACGAATCTGGAATTTTTCAGTACAATGAATTAGACGGGCAATTTAGTTATACAGGCAATGTTCCGAGCGGATTGGGAGATAGGCTCAAGGCATTCAGGAGACCTCCGGAGGGGTGTCCTCCAGTGTCAAGCGCAGCCAACACAAGAGAGCCAACAGACTTTAGAGTGCAGGACTCGGTAATATATCATAAAAGATACATACCCACAAGACCAACAGAGATATTATTTCTATCATCTTATCTATGTAAAACAGAATACGATAGGTATGGAAATTTTGACTCTTATTATAATGCAGGATTTGGAGGATAATTTGGATGTCAGATTATAGCATTGTTCCACCAACTGGCGCAGTAGGAACCTCATGGTTTAAAAATAACGTTCTTCAACACGGAAGGCATGGTAGTCTTTCTGCTGCTGGCTGGACTCTTGGCAATGAAGGCTTTGTTCAGCAAACATTTCTTGGGGCAAGCATCAGAGATTGGAATATGGTGGCTGGGTTTGGAGATACCAGCTCAACACTCAGTGTTAATTTGGTCGATGATGAGTTTAATAACTCTGACGGCACAGGTCTTGGCGAAGGAGACGATGCCTACCACAACGGAGAGCAAGATATTTTCAGACCTCCTGCATGTGGCAGTCCAGTTTTCTTCAAGTTTGGAACCAATCCAGCAACCGTGGAACAAGCATTTAGAAGAACTTTTGACGAAATCTATGGCTATAACACCCTAAACGCAGAAGGATTTAGAGAATACGAAGAGCCAAAAAGTGATGACTTTACTTTGCCTGATTACAACTATATAGACTTAGAGAAAAGTACAGATACAACTTGGACTATTGTAGATAAAAGCCCACTGTTCGACCCAGAAACAAAATGGCGAGGCAAGGACCATATGGTGTTTGGCGGCGTGCTGCAAAGCTATGTGGAAAATGTTAGCGTTCAAGGCCAAGGATATTCTATTACATGTACTGATCCTAGAGAGATACTACAAAACGCTGTTATCATACTTAATAACTATCAAGGAACTACATTTAATAATAAAAATCTACTTAATTTATACGGGTTTTTAGAGTACGATCCCAGTGATGAGCTACAGGGTTTTCTGGATCAAAAAGCAGGAACTAAATCAATTCTAGGAAAATTCATAAATCCTGACGGAACCGTTGTGTATCAAGGTACTGATCAGTATATATTCCCCGGAATAGAAGGTAGCGAGACTTCCCACATCAAAGCTCCGGGACGTGGCTTCAATACAAATCTGCCCAGATTTTTTCCAATCACCGGACAGGGCTATGGCAGACGCAGCCCTCAAGGTATGCCATTTTACAGAATAGAACAAGCCTTGGTAGCCATGTTTGAATATTATGGTGGTATGCCTCAAGAATATATAGATGCTGGCTTTGGTGGCAGGATAAATTTCCGTGGTTATAATTATGTAGTTGATTTTGGTGGGTTGCCCTCAAATTTGATTCCACAAATGTATTTTATGGACTTTGACCAAATCGACCTTCTTAGTTTTGCCCAAGAAATTTGTGATATTATCAGTCATGAATTGTTTGTTCAGCTGCTACCGATTATTGATCATCCAGCCTGTAAGCAACTGGAACAGTGGAACCAAGAAATGGCCAAGACAGGCAACGAATCTGAAATGGTAGCGGGAATTATTAGAGTAGATGCTATCAGTAAAACAAAACAACCAGAATATGGAGCTATACTCAAGTACATTACAGATATTACTGAAGCTGGCTACAATGTCACAACCAAAGATATCGGCTTTGAGTTATCCAATGTTGTTACGGACAAATTCGTAGTTGGCGCTCAAGAAGTAGAAATGTACTACTTCGAAAACAATAAAGACAGAGACGACTTACAGGTTCGTCGTGGTTCTCAGGGGCAAGGAGCTGTTGATAGCTTAAGAGCAGAGCAATGGCTTTTAGAGACTGGGCTAAAACAACAAATACTGCCATTCTATGGATTTATAGGTGATAATAATGCGGTAAGTATCCCAAGAGGGTTTGGTTCTTACCAGCAAATTTTACTTGACGCTACTAGCCTAAACGCTTTCGGTGTTGGTAATTATTACATTGCAACAGAGATGGAGTTGCGAGCCGCGTTGATCTCCTACGATAGATGGAAAAACTTCTTACTAAAATACAACGAAACCTATATACAAGACATGGACCCGTATCAAGCGACTTGGGCGGCTCTTGGTCAATTTGCAGATGGTCAAATCAATAGCGTATTAAACAATTTACAGAATGAAACCGGTATAGATGAAGATAACCCGCTCTACGCAGGACTGATTGGTGCGACCGCTAGTAGAGAATACGGAGTCACTGTGCCTAGATGTGTTTGGAATTCTGACCGTCCATA
>Ga0070751_1000541_pt1 | contig 23462 bp, 26 predicted proteins | sample VirMetDEL_Aug_28_FD_78514 | JGI IMG/M metagenome (GOLD analysis project Ga0070751, IMG submission 78514) | Aqueous microbial communities from the Delaware River and Bay under freshwater to marine salinity gradient to study organic matter... | ecosystem: Environmental > Aquatic > Marine > Coastal...
AGACGTAACTCTTTAAGCCGCGGTTGGACTGCTACACTCAATAATTCAAACTAATAATCTAGGTAATTTATTATGCCTAATTATACCGTAACAGCTCCTGATGGAAAGCAGTATAATGTTACGGCTCCAGAAGGTGCAACTCAGGAAGAAATTATCCAAAGAACAGCTATGGAAGCTGGGTATGGAAATGTATTTGGCGATAGAAGAACATCCCCAGAAGAATTTGAAAATTTAATACAAGCGATCCCTATAGAACGTAGTCCCTTCCGCGCCCTTACCCGTGGCGTTAGTCGCGGCGCGTCTCGTCTTGGGTCCATGGTTACAGATGTCCTCCCCGCGTTAGGTGCCAGCGCTTTAGGTTTTGATGAATATGCGCAAGAGCAGTTACAGGAAGCTCAAGCAAAAGAAGCGGAATTACAGAGAACTAACAGGCCAGAATTTTCATCGTTTAAGGAAGTATCTGGCGTTGGAGATGCAGTTAATTTTGTAGCTGAAACGATTGGTGAACAAGCAGGTAACATCGTAGCAAGCCTTATCGGTGGCGGTGTTGCAGGTATGTACGCTAAACGTCTTGTCAATAAGGCTGGTAAAGAATTAGTTGAGGATTACAGTAAAAGACAACTAAGTAAAGAAGTGCTTCCACCTAGGGAAGAGATTGCTCAGCAACTCAAAGATAAGATAGCCAAATTTGAAACACGCACTGCGCCTATATTTGCTAAAGAAGCTGCAAAACAATCCGCAAGGGGTCAGGTCGCGGGAGCGGGAGCGGTAGGGGTTGGCCTCAATACAACTGAAATATTCCAGAATATCTACGAGGAGACAGGAGAACTCGCCCCGGTTGAAGGCGTTCTTTTCGGTTCTGTTGCAGGTGCTTTAGACACCATATTGCCAGCGCGTCTGTTAAAACGGTTTCGTGGGCTGGATGATACCGCGAAGAAAGCTGTCGTAGCGGATGTTGCGGAGAAAAAAGGACTTCTACGAGGGGTAGGACGTCTTGGTGCGGGGACACTTAAAGCCTCTGCACTTGAAGGATTAACTGAAGGCGCACAAGAAGCTATCAGTATCTCAGCGGAGCAGTTCGTTGATGAGGCAGAAAACTTCTGGGGGAGCGAAGAGTTTGACCGCATTCTGGAGGCAGCTGTTCGCGGTGCGGTCGCTGGTGGTCCGTTCGGCACTGTTGATACCGGTGCCAAGATGTTGCAGGAAGGTGCAGTACGGCGAGAGGAGATAAATCGTAAAGAGCTTGCTGAACAAGAGCGAGTTGCTAGAGAAGCTGAAATACAGCAGGAACAAGAGTCTTTACTTAAAGAAGAAGATGAATTAACGAATCAACTTCCGGCTCTTAAAACTTCTCTTAGTGAGCAGTTAGATACTTTAAATGCGCAATTAGCAGCGGACCCTGATGATAAAGTAGTTAAGTTTGATATCGACGAAATAAATAAAAAGTTAAAAGCTACGAATGATAGAACTACTTATCTTGAAAATAAAAAGAACGCTAGACAGGAATCAGATCCAGACAAGCGAGCGACTGCGCTTCAGCAAATTGAAGAAGACTACGCAAAAATAAAAAAGGCGGCTGAACAGGGAAAAGCTCCGAGTACGAGTGCTACTGCGGTACTTACTCCCAACTCTGTATTTGAAGCCGCAGGGATTCGTAAAAATAAATCGTCGTGGGCAAACGAACCTTTTACTATAGATAGAGCTACCACTACTTTAGCAAAACTTAATGAAACAAGTCCAAAAGATAGGTCTCAAGCTGAGAAAATAAACAATCAACGTAAAGTTCTTGGAGAGTTTATTGATCAGAAAAAGACTGAAGTAGAGGCAGCTCTTACCCCCGAAGTATTAGCTGGATTTAACGATTATGTATCTCAAAATAAAGTAGATATAACTAACGAAAAGTCTTTAGCTAATTCATGGGGTGCGTTTAACAAGGATATACCGTGGGGAGACGCGGGGGAGATAGTTACTAATGCCGTTCAAAAGCAAAGCCCAGCGTCGGTGGATGTATCAGAACAAACCCGAAATGGCGAAGAAATGGGAAAAAGAGACGCCGAAGAGCAAGCAATTACCCCCACGAAAACGCCGCAAGAAGAAATAAACGTAGATCCCGGATTTTTAGAGGGAACATCTATAGATCCAATCTCCGAAGAGCAACCGGATGTAGTTACCACCACAGAAGAGGAAGGCGCTGGTCCTATTATTACCAGTTCCGTTAAACCGAAGAAACCTGATTCTATTGGTGCGTATCAACAGATGGATAGAGATTTAGCCTTACGTAGTTTAGCTGCGGATATGGCTACGTCTAGTATATTTGATTCAGCTTCCGTATCTCAATATTCAGAAGGTAGACGAATTGATGAAAACGTAGCTCAGAATTTCCAAGAAGCTACAGTGAATACACAAGAAGATGCAAAAGCGCAAAAATTAAGGGAAAAAACTCAGAGAGCTATAGATTTTATAAATGATGAGAATTATGGATCTCTTAGAAAACATTTCGGTAAGCAGGGAGAAAACCTCCCACTTACAGGTGGAACATACGGTAAGAATTTCTGGGATACTTTAACGCCAGAAGAAAAACAAAAAGTAAAAGAATACGTAAAAGGGTACGCTTTCGGGACACGTACACAAAAAGAATACAAAGCCGCAGGGCTTTCTTCCGGTGCTGCTCCAGTTTCACCTACAACGGTTGATCGGATCAATTCTGAAGTTAGTCGTGTATTTAAAGATACTAAACTAGGAGAAGCATTGGTTGTTGCGCCTACTCCAGAAGCGGCGGGTATCGCAGATAAATTACCTAAAACCAAGAACAATGAGGTTGTTCGCGGGGCTGTCGTAGACGGTAAAGCCTATTTATTTTCTGACAATATCGAGCAGGGCGAAGAAATAGCCATACTCCTGCATGAAGTCGGTTCCCATCTTGGCATGAAGAAGATGGTCGGCGCTGCTAACTACGCTTCGTTAGTCGGTAAAATAAAGGGTTGGGCAAACTCTACAACTGATAACGTAGAGTCTAAAGTCGCCAAGATTGCGGCTAAGAAGGCGGGCAATGACAATGATGAGCTTCTTGCATATTTTATAGAAGAGGCTGTCAAGAACGGCGTTGATCCTATCGACTCTAAGAGTATGAGTACGTCGTTAGCTGAATTCTTCAAAAAAATTATCAGTGCGCTCAAGCAGGCGATTAGCAAGCTCAACGTATCAGTGGATGACCTAACGGCTGCAGATGTCGTACATCTTGCGTATGGCGCAGCACAGCTTGAACTTTCAAATAAGCAATTAGACATGGCGACTAAGACGGCTAGACAAATAGAGATGTCTACAAATATCCCGTCTAACGCCAATAGAATTGCAGAGTTTGTTACAGATGCAGCTAATCAAGTAGTCCAAGCGGCGCCGTCTTTTGCGCAGAAACCTTTAGCTGAAGTTATTGGTAAGTTATCCAATGCACCGGGCGCAGTTAGAGCGGGGCTTATAAAGTTAACCAGCTTAGACCAGTTAGGAAAAATAGCTGGGAGTTTCAACCCTAAACTAGAAGCTGCGATAGATAGGATATACGGCGCGGTTTCTGCTAGGAATAAATTGGTTTCTGACTACAGGAACGAATACGAAACTTTATCTTTAGAATTGAGAGATACTCTTAATAAGTACCCAAGAAAACAAGATTCTTTTAATAACGTCGTAGCAGAATCCACTTTAGCTGAATTTGACCCTTCTACTCAGGATGCGTTCCCGAGTTCCGAGCAACAAGTTAAAATATATAATGAGTTCAATTCGCTTCCTAAAGAGTTACAAGAAGCCTATAAGAAATTAAGAAACGCCTATGCGCGATTCTCTGATGAAATCATAAGTGAATTAGATAAAGAAGATTTACTAGGTAAAGGTAATAAATTACTTACTAGCCTTCTTAAGAAAAGAATTAAACCATATTTCCCGTTGTACCGTCAAGGAGATTATTGGTTAGAATTTGAGCAAAATGGCGAGCGTTATGTTGAATCTTTTAAGGATGAATTCACCCGTAATCTGGCTATAAAAGAGTTAAAGAAAAACAACATAAACCAATACAACTCTTTCACTAGAGTTAGAGGAACCCTACAGACCGATGCGTCTAATCTAACGGGTGAGTTCAGAGAGATTCTTACAGCTATCAAATCTAAATTTGGCACTGAGGAAAACCAAGATTATATAAATTCTCTGTACCAGATGTATCTGGATTTATTCCCAAGCAACTCCATCATGCAGCAGTTTCATAAGCGTGAAGGAACCCGAGGGTTTGAGTTGGATGCGTTAGGGGTCTTTAACCAGATACACCCGCGAATGGCTATGAACCTTGCGCAGTTCAAATCGGTTAAAGAAATAGACGAAGCTGCCCGAGAAGCTATGTCTGAAATCGGGGAGACGCCTCAAAACCCAATACTTGGAGATATTAAGAACAGCCTTGCTAGAAGAATGGGAGCGTTCAAGAACCCTACACCTTCAGGTGCACTTGATACAGCTTCAGCGATGGCGGGGCAGTACGCCTATACATGGTTTATTCTGGGTAACATTTCGTCTGCGATTGTCAACCTCACACAGCTTCCCATCGTGGCCTACAGCCTGCTGGGTGGAAAATATGGCTGGTCTGACGCTCTGACTGCTATGAAATATGCAACAAAGCTGTATTTTTCGGGGGGTAAAGACAATAACACTTCGTTCCGGCTGGGTAATTGGAATTTGACGGATTATTCTGCTTACGGACTAAAAGGTCGCGATAAGTTACCCGCTGAAATTAGAACCCTTATGGAAGCCGCCGTCCAGCGCGGCGCTATCCGTAGGTCTTTAGGTCAGGATATTGCAGAAGCCAGAACGCGATCCGGTACAGATGCCACTAGCAAAATCGCACAGACTCTCTATGCAGGGAGTTGGGCGTTTCAAAACGTAGAGCGGTTTAACCGCGAAGTTACACTCATTGCAGCTTTTAAGTTAGCCAGACAGAAAGGGAAAGATGTCAATGCCTCTATTAAAGAAGCTCTAGACATGACAGAACTTTCTCATGGTGCGGCTATGAGTGAGTTAGGCCCAGAGTTATTCCAACAAAATTTTGGGCGAGTTATCGGTGTGTTTAAAAGGTTTGCACTTTCCCAGATTTATTTGATTGGTAAATTGATGCGGGATGTGTATAGGGGGAATAAACGCGGCGATAAAGAAGTTGCTAAGACAGCAGCTAAGCAGTTAGCGGGTATCTACACCATGGCGTTTGCGTTTGCAGGGGTCAAGGGTTTACCTATGTTTGGGTTTATTAACACTATTTTAGCTGCTGCACTTTCGGACGAAGACGACCCGTTCGATTTAGAAGAAGAACTCATGGTCAATTTTGGAAACATCTTTGTAAGAGGGCCACTTAGTGCGTTAACTAGATGGGATTTAAGTGGTAGGACAGGGTTTGGAGATTTAATCTACAGACCCGACGACAAACTTCTAGCTGATGTAGGACCGCTGTTGTACACGCTTTATCAATTAGGAGGTGCTCCTGTAGGTGCTGCACAGCAGTTTGTTGATGGTATAGAGGAGATTAATCAAGGAAGAGTTGAACGGGGTATCGAGATGATGCTGCCTTCTTCAATCCGAAATATAATGAAGTCGTTTAGGTACGCATCAGAAGATGCGCGGACCCGGCAAGGCTATTTACTCAAAGAAACCGATCTTTGGGATACAGTATCTCAGCTAATGGGTTTTACACCCGCAGAAATATCCGAGGCTTATGCTAGAAACAACATGGCGAAGAAGGCTGTACGTAAAGCTGGAGAAATTAAATCTAGACTATACGATAGATATTACCAAGCGTACCGTATTGGGGATATCGACGGAATGCGTGAAGTTTCTGAGGATATCCAGAAATTTAGAGAGAGTCCATTAGCTAGATTGACGGGTACTGAAATATCTACTCAAAACATATCTCGTTCTGTTAAGAATAGACGATATAGAGAGGAGACAGCAGTTAATGGTATTACTTTACCTAAGCAAGCTAGAAACTCTCTCATCAGTAGGTATGGGTTAGACGAATAATAATTATCGCTTCTGAACCCTCCACACGCGGATTCCTTGTATACCCTCCTCTATGGATAACCGTACAACTACTTGGAATCCGCGTTTTTTAGCTTCTGCCGTCACAATCTCCCGAGCCTGCTTCCAGTTAAGAGCAGGCACGAAAAACGAAGAGTAAGGTTTAAATTCTTTCCACTGCACATCATATTCGATTGTGTGAATCCTCATACAATTTTCCTACCCTCGTTTATATCGTAATGTAATTTTATAGCCCAAACGGGTGGCGTATTAGAGTGGTTTGTTCCAGTACCCAATCTCTTTTTGACATCCCGTATATACACATTACGTTTTTTCAAATCATCTAATATGTCTTTATAGATAATACCTTTCTCTAAACAGAAAGCTCTAAAAGCATTCGTTGCTATAAACACGAGATTGGTATCAGGCTCTACTCTTATCAATAGTCTATGTTTAGGCTCTACTAATGGAAGTTTAGATAGACCTGATTGCGTATCTTTTGAAGAGTCTATAATCAAAGTATTGTTGATATTGTCATTAAGAAACTCTCCGAGGATGTTCAGAGTATTTACTTTGGTTATACCCTGTACTGAATCCAGTAGATATGGACCTAAATAGTTAACCACCCACTCTAGGACTTTCACGACTCGGTTATTGATTAGTCCAGCGTCTTTAGCTATAGATGCACCAGCGATGTTCCTAGCCAATACCGCCGACCAGAACCGGTGTTTATTCGTAAAACCGACTTTCTCATCTATAAATTTCTGTACCGTATTGATCTTTTCTTCGACCAAATTTCTGTTGTTCAAAATAAATTTTATATAAGGTTTGCCAGCCCACCCGTAGTTCGCGTGTAGACGGACATCGAACAATTCAGCAGCCTTATCTTTATTGAGAATACCCAAATCCTCTATAGGGTATTCAATAAGTCTCATCATTTCCCCCGAAGCGTGTACCCGATGCTGCATTAACATTTGTGCCATCGAGTTATTGGACGAACCGATACCTATAGTGCTCCATGAAGTCGTGTTTTTCCTTTCCTCGTTAACAGCTCCCTGCATCCTCCCGGCGCCCTTTCCCTGTGTTATTCCATAAATTAAGTTTGATGCAGTCACATTGTCGATGTTAGTCAACTCGTCACAGGGGTAAGCTATGTTATTGAGAACCCCCATCCTAAAAAATTTATGTGCTAAGGTATCCCGCTCTTTCGATAACAATTCAAACGGGTGCCCGAATACGCTGTTGATAAGGCGCAGGATAGTGGTCTTCCCCGTGCCGGATTCTCCATGTATCAGATTGATGAACGCGCCTTTGTACGCAGAAAACTTCATCAGTGGAGCGCCGAATGCGCTGAAGAATGCAAACGAATGCGGCTCAAAACCGGGTTGGTCGAATGTACTAACGATATCCTTCCAAACGTCGAAGTCTCCTACAGAAGTTAAGTGATTCACAATCTCCTCTGTCGTTGAGGATGGAGGACTATACCTATCTTCATCAGCTCCTATCTCAACAGTACCCCATATAAACTTCTTATCACCATCGACCCACCCCATCTGTTGACGTAAAATTTCAGCGTCTTTAGCACTCTGTTGCAATTTTGTACTAGCAATTAGATAAGACATTATGGTATCCACATGAAAAGGCATACATATAATGCCATTTTTAGCTAGTATCTTTCTTAGTTCTTGGTTTGAGTTCATATCAGCTAAAGCTATTACAAACTCTTTTGGTTCGTCTTTAGGAAGTCTAACTGAGACTAATACTAATTCCCCCTTATTAGCGTCATACATCCTTTTGATTATAAATAAGTCATTCTCATAAACTAACTTAGCATCGTCTGTTTCGCCATCTTCCCCCTTTACAAGAAGGTAGATACCCCCGTTTTTACCCCTAAAGTAATTAGGTGGGAGTGCTGGCACCGAAAATACCGTAGTCTCAGTAGCCTTCTCTTCAAGAACTGATTCTTCTTCTGTGTCCCAACCCCCCTTAGTATCGGGTGTGTAATTGGTAATCGCATCCCCCTCTGCCGCAAACTCTATCTCCAGACCCAGCTGTATCGGACTGCTTATCTTCTTTTTATGCAGGCACCTTAAACAGCCTTTTGGGTTGAGAGCTTTGAATCTTTCGCATTTATAGGGTTTATCTATAGTGTCTTCTGCTTTGACTTCAGTCTCTTCTTTACTATAGTTTTTATGCTTATACGATATTAAGTGTATTGCTTTCTCCCAATCCGAGCAATTCCTAGCGATAGATAAACCAGCTCTCCATAAATCGTAATGCAAATCTTCTTGGTTTTGTATAATAAATCTTATCTGATTACATCCGTTTTTGTTTAGTGTTCTCCTAAGTATTTTTTCAAACGAATTTCTACGGTCTGACATTAACCGTTTTGTAAGCTCAGATACTTCTGATTTCCCTGCGAAGTTAGGTAAGTTTAAGGGAACAACTTCTGTTATCTCACAGAAAGTTTCATACTCTATATTGTCTGCAGTATGGACGAGCGTTACATCGACGGAAGTACCGTATTTAAAGTTTTTAGTACCGGGCATACGCAGCACTCTAGCCGCATCAGCCGTAACTGTCGGGTCTATACGTAGTCCATCACGTATACATAACTTCTTTAATCTAGTAGCTGCGGAATACCATTCGTCCACCGTTATAGGTTTAGTGAACGCCCAATACCCATGCACGCCATAGCCCGAATCGACAATCGAAGGAAGCGGTAAGTTATGTTTACCACAGAATTTTTTAAGTGCTACTAAAGCATCTTGCTGTGTTTCGTAACCCTTAGCGCCTTTGTCCGTTCCGCAATCCAAGTCTATATAGCAAGACTTCATGCTCACGACATTGTTCTGCTTCCTAGACGAATTATCTTTTAACGTGCCACATGCGAAATACGCATCTCGTCCGCTTTTAAGAAAATTGTCTACTATATTTTCTACATCTGATACCTCTTCTGTGAATAGCTGCTTTACGTTTTTCCCTTTTATTCCTACTAAACAGTAGAATCCTTGGGAAGTGTCTAATACTTTTTCAAGAAAGCTATCGTATTTCACATTTATTCTTCTATGTTATCGTTAATACGTTCCTCCAAAAATTGTTTTATTCGCACGGTGTACTTCAAAAGCCTCGGCTCCGACTTCCCGGTAAACCAACTGTACACAGACATACGTGAAACACCGAACATTCTTGCGATTTCCATAATAGGTATTTCGTGCTGTATGCAGTATCTACCGAGTTGGACACCGAGGCTATCAGGGTTGGCGTTCGCATTAACTTCTGCAATACGCTTGCTGTAGCCTCGATTGTCCATAGAATTTAATCCTCGTCTTCGTCCTCGTCGTCATCGACGTCGTTATTCTTCGATGCAAACCTATTCAGGATAGAATTAAGCTCGTCATCATCGTCATCATCAATTTTAGTTGGTTTCGCCTTTGCTTTTTTCTTAATTACAGTAGGTGCGCCAAATGATTCCTCCTCATCATCTTCGTCTTCTTCCTCAACTTCGACAACGGGAGGTTTAGCTACACGTTTTTTCTTCTTAACAACTACAACTTCCTCTTCCTCTTCCTCTTCCTCTTCCGATGCACTCTCTATAGGAAGCTGAAGCTGTTTAGGCGTATTCACTTTGTCAGTTTCGAATACTTGAATACCTACAGCTTCTTTTGCTTCTTCGGAATCTAGAAGTTCGTTTAATTTAGGAAGCATTGCAGGAGAAGGAAAGCCTACAACGGTGAAGAACAACTTAGGATTGTCCGCATCATCATCGAAATACATACGTGTTACTACACGCTCGATGCTGTAATTCTGAGAACCTACATATCTGAAGTAGACATTAGCAGGCATGTTCTCGCCATCGCCTTTACCGAATACGGAGGCACCGGGAAGCTCAATCTGGTACACACCACTATTTAAGTCTGATGCAAGCGCTACGGCCATGCGGCGTTTCATTCGGCAAGCCCGAGAGTCTCCCTGCCCACTACCTTTGATGTTCATGGGGCAAGCATCGCAGCTCGCTGCCATAGGTTCCGGCACATTTTTAGCTGGAGTTTTACTATCCGCAGACCAACACCGAGGCGGTTTAGCTTCTGCTTTCGGGTCGTAAGAACCTTCGTAGTAGGTGCGGTTGTAGTCTTTGGCAACATTAAGAATGATGACATCCATGTAGCCGTTTTTATTTTTAGCAACCTCTTCACCGTTTACGATACAACGGAATACGCGCCCTCGGATAGAGATACGTTTTAGCTGGCTCCCCCCGCCGCTCATTAAAGACCGTGTTAATTCTGACGGTCCATCCGCTCTAACGTAGTCTGGTACGTTAGACATATCACCAACTGGAATAATATCGTATGACATTTAAGTCTCCTATTTTCTACGAACAGTAACAGTGTATTCGCTTTCTACATTCAACCCCTCTGGATGGATATCAGGGTTCTCCTCCAGAAAATTCTTCATATTACCCTGATGGATTCGCTTTTCCAATAACCCGTACTCGCCGTGCTCATCCATAATTCGATATATGGATTCCCAATTCGATGTTGAGTATCGAGTTTTTACACTCCGTATAATCGTGCCGTGCGCCGTGCGAATAGAATCCGCACCTACGTCTTTGCATACTTCACGCATAGCGCGTTCTACCATTTCCATCTGTTCTTGGAGTGGTTTCAGCGCCGCTTGGTGTGCGGCTTCTAAAGCGTGTTTTTTATCCCGCATCGCGATGTATGCGGAAACGAGCCTATCTGCGGTAACTTCTGACATGATGCCTCCGGTTTGTGGGAGTCAGTGAGCGGAATTTTAGTCTAATTTCCTTACAGTGTCAACTCATCACGGTATAAATCTATTAATTTTGTGTGCTCGTCCAGTCTGTTCTGAAGCATCTTGTACAATCTCTCTTCCACCCTACTCCCCCTGATATGTACAACAGTCATAGGATTGCGTTGCCCTTTTCGGACAATTCGCGCATTTGCCTGTAAATAAGTCTCGATTGAGGTAACCGGTGCGTACCATACAACCACATTTGCAGCAGTTAACGTAATGCCATGTGCCGCTGCAGCGGGTTGGATGATTAACACCTTTAGGTCTGTATCCGGTTTGTTTTGGAACCGACTGAAAATTTCCGTGCGCTTGTTCATGGACACCTCACCAGAGATGATGGCACATGGAATTTTTGCCTTATCTAAGTTTTCCTTAAGTAGTTCTATAGCGTGTTTGAACGGGACAAAGATAAGAACCTTGTTACTGGCCTCGGCTATAACTTCTTTCACTACATTAAGTCTGTTACTCACATCGAATCTAACCACGGCGCCGCTATTGCTATAGGCTGCACCGGATGAGACTTGGAGTAATTTGTTCAGATTGACCGCCGCGTTGGCCGCCGATATCTCCTCCCCACTGGACAACTGAACTAAGAAATCTTCACGTATTCGTTTGTAGTATGAAGTCTGCTGCGGAGTTAACGGTGCATAACGGTCGGTATAGGTAATTTCTGGAAGGTCTAAACATTCTTCTTTTCTAAACCGGATAGCTGGCTGCAAAACCTTATGCACGATATTGCTGGCTTCAGGTCTCGCTATCCATTTAAAGCGTCCGACATTGACCATTACAGATTCTTTAAATCTACCAGCAAACTGCGGCACTCGGCTTGGCACACAGAGTTTAGCTAGTCCGTAAGCATCGAACGGTGTTTGTGCCGCTGGGGTTCCAGTCATCATCCATACAAATTTCTGTGTGGTAATTAACTTATTCATAGTCTTCCAACGCTTCGTGTTCGTTGTTTTGTAAGCGTTGGCTTCATCTATGATTATCAAATCAAAATTATTTTTGGCGATATCGTCCGCAACAATATCAACACCTTCATAGTTGATAACGACATATTCAGCGTCGCTATTGATTACGGCTTTCCTCTTTTCTCTATTACCATGCGCAATGCCTACGGTACGGTGCGTCGCAAATTGGAACAAGTCATGTTCCCACGCGGCTTGGATGATACTGAGTGGGCACACAATAAGAACTCTGCGGATAATCCCCTCGGTCATCAGATAGTCGCTGGCCCATATAGCGGAAGCTGTTTTGCCGGTCCCCTGTTCGTTGAAACAGAAAGCTCTCCGTCGTGCGGATAGGAACGAAGCTGTATCTATCTGGTGCCGCATAGGCGCGAATGCGCCCTTCCAAGTGTAGTCTCGGATGATAGGTGACGGCACATTAGTCACCCCCGCATCAGTTAGGATAACTGAATTTTGTGCCACCCAGTTACAACGTATCGTGTATATATCATCTTTCGTACATAAGACTTTAGCCCCAACGTCTTTCGTCAGCACCCGTTCGGGTTTGCGCGTTCGTAGAACTAAATACTTATTTTCGAGAATTTGCATTACGCTTTTTTAGTTCGCTTCTTCGGTTTATTCTCTTTTACAGAGTGGTCTGAGTTTCTAGAGAACGACCTGTTCTTACTTGGAGACACGCGCCTGAGATTACCCGGAGCGTTAGTACCACCCTTACTCAAAGGTTTTTTGTGGTCTATGTCTACTCCATCGTTAACCTTGTCGGTGACTTTTCCGTCTTTTCCGGGGTTCTGTGCTTCGTAGCGAGCAAGCCTACGCTTTCTACGTGCTGGTCCTTCTGTGCTACCACCGTTACGTTTTTTCTGAGTCTCGTAATCTTTTTTGTAATTACGGTTTTTTGGGTTTTTGTATGGCATTTAAATCTTCCTCTAACACTCGCGACATAATGTCGCCTTTGTTACGGTAGTCTTCGTATCCACAAGTACATCTATGATATTGAAATATCATGCAGTCCGGTTTGTGTGATTTAAACCATATTTTTTTATTCTTTACTTCATCGTCTTCCATTGTGTTCACAATCAATTACAGGGCAATAGTATCTACAAGTAAAATTAGGTGACGCATTCCATACATCATTCTCATACGCCTGCTCTAATCTTTTAACTGGGGGAAACCATTTTTTCCAGAATATATCTTCATGTTCTCTTTGAATAGTTATCTCTATAAAATCTTTAGCTACTACAAATAGAAGTCCTGCGTTTATCTTTTGAACTTCTGGAAATCTTTTAAAGATTGCAAGAGATAATAATTCTAACTGGTCTGTGTCTGCGTATTGAGAGGATTTACCTGTTTTATAATCTATTAAAACAGCTTCTTTCCCATTAGCTTTTACGCAGAGGAAATCAGCTACACCCCGCCACCATACCGCAGGGTCGAAGAAATCGCAAGTAATTAATTCATCTGTTAGTCCCAGTTTATATTCAAAAAATGTATCACCTTTAATTGATAACAAAGAATCTAAATAAGATTTTATAAATTGAAACTTTTTTGGTATCGGTTTACCATCTCTACCGTATTCTTCAGCAGCTTTATGGACTTCATTACCGTATATCAAATGTTCTTTTTCTTCTTCTACAATGTCTTTACTAACTCTTAGCCTGTAGTATTTTCTAGGGCATTGTTTGAATAAGTTGATGCTAGAATAAGACCATACTGTCATTTTGTTATTAGCTCTATATAATTTTTCTTCGCCCAAACAGCTAATCTATCTGAGTGTATGTTTATATCTTGTAGCTTTAGTGTTATAGCTACGTATTCACTGATGTCCTTTTTCACTTCAACATCTAGACATAAGTCTTCTAATTCTTTGAGAAGTTTTTTCATCTCAACTATCGAAAATGCGTAATCTATTGACTCCATAAGCGTCCCCTAACACTGACCGTAACTCTCACCTATACCAGATTCACAGTTCAATGGCAACCCTTCTGCCCATGCCGGTGCTGTACGCATGGCTTCCTCTATGTATGCTCGGGCAGACTCAGCTTCGCGCTTTTTCACTACGCAAGTCACAGCGTCGTGCACAGTTAAAGCGACTTTGTATTTCTTTGCTATGTGCACCAACTGCTCTGCAATGATACATCGAGCTACAGCTTGGCAGATATTCTCTACGACTTTACCACCGTAAATCTTCTTACGTTCTTTTCTTACTAAATAAGAAAACCCCCCATCTGTTCGCTGCAAAGATGGATACTTAAGTATGAATCCGTTAGGTAGTAAGAAACCTCCTTTTTCTATCTTTACAGCTCTAGTGTTCGTTAATTCTATGGTTTTATTATCTAAAAAACATCTGAGTGCTACGTCAGCTTTCTTCCAGAATACAGGTATGTTTGCGTATGACTTTCTATAAGTGTTAATAATGCTTTCGCATTCGTCTAGCTCCAGCTCTACTCCCGCTGTCTTCAGCTGCACCTGAAATTTGGAAGCACCCATACCGTAGCCACTCCCTAGAATGACTGTCTTACCCATGAACCGCTCGGGTTTAGTTATATCTGCGATAGATTTACCATATATCTTAGAAGCCATAATCTTATAGACGTCGTACTTCTGTTCAGATTCTGGGACGTTATTCCACTTTTCGTAATTGTTCTGACGAAAAGCCTCTACTAAATCCTCCTGTCCAGCCAACCACGCAAGTACCCGCGCCTCAATCTGGGATGAATCTGCGTCGATAATGACGTATCCATCCGGTGCCCGGATAGCGTTTTTCAGGATGTTATTCCCTCGACTAGGTAAGTTTTGCAGATTAATTTTATCTGACCCGCCCCACCGACCAGTGTGCGCGGCATAGTATCTCAACGGAACTGGTAATGCGCCGCGCTCCGCAATATTTATAAATCTTTCCGTTCGGGTTTCTTCGAGTGTAGATTTAACTCCAAGCCTAGCTGCTACCAATGCTTGAACCGTGTCATCTGGATGGTCTAACAACTCCTGCATCCCTGTGTCTGTCTTAGCGAACGCAAAGGTTTCTTTCTGGGTCGCTGGAGATATTTTGGTAGGTGGAGTTACCCCAAGTCTTATCAACATATCCGCAAACTTGGGGTTTGACATCAATGTATCGCGGTCTGCAACACATGCTCTCATCAACTGTTCTTTCTTATCTCTTACATTAGTTAAGTATTCAGTAAGAAGGTCATAATCCAACCGCAGTATTGGTTCTGAGAACATACGTATGGTGGTGTCGATAACGTCCAACTCCACTGGGCTGGTCTGCTGTACGTATATTTTAAAAATATCGAATGTAAGATTGCAGTCATTCTTACAGTATTCACCGTACTGTGTTAGGTCTGACTTAGTGAAATCCTTTCGGCGTTTACCTAGAGCGGCTATGACTTCCGTTCCCTTTACACCCACACCATAACGCTCTGCTATAGATTTTAGACTTACACTGACATTGACGCCATCAATAGCCCGCGCCATTGACATAGTGTCAACCCACTTAAAAGGTTCTATATGGAATATCCAAGATAAGATAGCTGCATCGAACATGGCGTTATGCGCTATCAACACAGACTCTTGCAGCCTGCACTCATCTAAGAAACGCTTAATCTGTTTGTGAGAACCACTAAACCAGATAGGTTTGTGGTGGTTGATTTTGACCGCTACGCCGATAACCTGAAAGTCATCGTGCCGTATGTATTCTTCTGTAGTTAGTTTAGATAGAGAGAACTTAGAATCGTAATAAGTCTCGAAATCAATCGTGATGCACCGCATCTAGTTGGCCTCGTTGGTAGCTGGGACCGGACTCGAACCGGTACGGAGAATCCTCCGACAGATTTTAAGTCTGTTGCGTCTACCAATTCCGCCACCCAGCCAGATTAAAAATACTGCACTAACCCTTAATAGAATTAGTGCAGTATGGGCAACTTATGCCTGATGGACGGTAACGCCCCCGGCAATATCATTAGCTAATGCGGGCATGTCATTAGGCGAAACCATCTGCGCCGTGAACATCTGACCCACAACATACGCTAAAGCTGAAGTCTTGCTTTTAGCTTTTACATAGACCCTCTCACCCTCGTTGTTGGTTACAACGTACAATTTGTCAACTCTCTGATTCATATGTACCTCTTAGGTAGTTTTGGTTGGGAAAAATATCTTATAGGTCTTGTCAAACAAAGTCAATGTTTTTTAACTTTTTTTACCTCTCCATCGTCGTCTAATCCGTAACCTCTTTCTTCCATTACGGTATCTACAATTACTCCACCTAGACTCCACCCATATGTCAAGTCGTCATCTGAATTGAGCGTGCTATTTGGATTGTTTTGGTTATAGATATGACGATGAACTGCCGCACTCCACATGAATCCACATATTGTGTTAAACATACGTGCGCGGTTTTTATCTGTAGCGGGTAATCCAATATGTGTTAACTGAGCTATTGTCAATTCGTCAGTGAATCCGATTACACTCTCTAACAACTCTCCGAACTTGTTGACTAATTCTTCTGTGAGTACAAAATTTGTACCTTCAGTAAATACTTGCTCAGTGTCTTTATTCTCACTTTTCCAATCGGATTTAGATTGAAGTATATCTGTCAAATCTTCTAAAGACATATCTTCTTCCATCATTCATCCCTTATACTTATGTTTAATAGCTATTAAAGAATCTTGTATACTTAGCAAGATTAGTCTAGTGGAAAGTAGTTGGGACTGAGCTTCTTTCAATGCTTTCTCTAACGCTGCATTCTCTTTGTTTAATCTCCTTATATCGTTCTCCATCTCAGTAACAACATATTCCATACAATCTTCTGTGAATTTCTTTGTATCAATCTTAGGTCCGGTGCCCATACGTTACTCCTATTTGTTCCTACTACGATGTGAAGAGCGTCTGTGTCTGGGGCAGAATTTTCTCGATGAGCTAGGGTCGTATGGGAAAGTAGTTAGGCACCGTCTCCCCCCGTCAGAGTATTCACATTGTTTCTCTCCCGGTTTGCGCTCTGGAAGTATAAATTGATTTATCTCCCACTTAGCTCGTTTACCGTATATTAGTTCTATTTCTCCGCTCATAATTACCCCCGCCTTGGTCTACTGTTTTTATATTATTCTCTTTCATCCATACTTTAACAATCTCTAATCGTTCAAAGTATTCTTTTTTAGCTTCTTCGTAATTGAATTCTTTATTCATTGTCTACCTTCTCTAGAAAATTATAAGTATAAATCCTTTATTCTCTTGAATGCGTGAGCCCACATATCAACCTCCTCATGGTCATGAGCGAACTGTAGTTCGTTAAGCAGTTCAGTTTTTTCGGGAAACTTTCGACCGAAACATTCCTCATACAAACCAAGTGACGCAAGTCCTTTAACAGGTTTTTCCCTTTCATTACTCACCTTTACCTTGCCACCTGCGCCGTTTAGCTTCGCCATGCAATAGCTCTAATCGGGCCAAACATTCTGCGGGCACGCCGTCGCTTTCATATTTGTGCAGGTAATGCGCTTTTGCGTCTGTGTATGAATCCCATTCATGACGACCTGCGCGATATACAACCTTGCCGTCTTTTTGTCGCCAGCACCAGAAGCGATGGCCACGAAAATCCTGGCCGGCATCAATGACATAGGCGCCGCATAAGTCAGCGCCGCGAAAGTTTGCATTGCGTAAGTTTGCATTGCGTAAGTTTGCATTGCGTAAGTCAGCATCGCGTAAGTCAGCGCCGCTCAAGAAGGCATTACGCAAGTAGGCATCGCATAAGTCAGCATCGCGCAAGTCAGCACCGCGTAAGTCAGCGCCGCGAAAGTTTGCATTGCGTAAGTCAGCATCGCATAAGTCTGCATTGCCCAAGTATGCATCGCTTAAGCAAACATTTCGCAAATTTGCTCCGCGTAAGTCGGCACCGTTTTCTACCGCAGCCTCTACACACAATTTCAACGATCTGCATTCCAGCGAGAAAAGTACTTCTCCAGTCACACGGTGTTCGATTACGTAAAGACTTCTTACTTCTGATGTTTTAGTCATTTATACGCTCCTAACAAAAAACAGTATCTCCTCTTAGAGCAAATTGGACAAAAAAGACCGATCATATGGGCTCCTAAATGAAAACTTTTTTGCTTGAAAACTCAGATATATGTCAAGTCTGTCGGCGTGAATGCGCTTAATGTCTTGCGCCACCGGCCGATAGTACTCGCCACGCTCAGTAGCGCCTTTTCCGGATGCATACATGTCCCGATAGGGTGAATTTTTACCTAATCTCGGGCGAATTCGAAGAATCCAGCTACCTGTAATCTTGCGCATTCGCGGTGTTCGCGAGTCGTATCTATACTTATCGCGCACATACACATTGCGCCGCTGTGTGCGTGGTTTCTGCTTCTTGGCCTCGCGCAGTTGTTCAATGACGCGGTCTGCTTCAAGTCGATCATGAATGGTGCGATACAGAAGTGTCATGATATAGTCAGATGATGTTCTCATAATCGTTCTCCTCGTTGATTATGGGTCTTTTTTGCGCGCAATTTGGCGGCCTTCATCAGGCCTTCCGGGGTCTGCTGCCGAATACAATACCCATCAGATCCATAGTTTTAGCGCCTTCAGCGTCCATTTTTATTGCCCATCCAACACAGAGCTTTACCTTTGCACTTCCATAACAAATCATCATTATTCATTTTCGTAATTTCCCCATTTAGCTATCGCCGCCAATCCGGGAACTGGTAAGAATTTTTTACACGTTCGCTCTTTTACACGTTCTCTCTGTCTCTTGGCCTTTTCGGCGTCTGTGTATGGGTCTGGTTGTGGCCTATCTATACCCCTTCCCCACTTAAAAACGGGCACAGGCATCCTGTAATTTCTACACCACTCACATATATAGATTATGTCCAGCGCCCACACCTCGCGCACATGCCTAGTGACAGTCTTCTGGTGGATACCGGTTACCTCAGATAGCTCTTCTATAGTGTAGGGGCCGTTATCTTTTAACTCCCCGAGTATCTTATAGACCTGATATCTGCGAGTACGTCTTGGTTTTTCATGATACCAACCCACTAGACCATGTTCCTCCATAATTCACCAGCGCCCAACAATTCCAGAAACGTATTGTCACTCATGGTCCCATCGTACATAAACGCGACACCACCTGATGCGGTGATATTGTCCAGCTCTCGCTGTTGGAGTGCAGTGACTTTACCTCCGGGTTTCTTGCACTCTATACCGAAAAACTTACCCATATAAGACCCAACGATATCAGGTACGCCTGACCTACCATACCCCCCTGTGGCAGGGAAAAAGTAATACGCATCCAGACTTTTAAGCAAGGTGGTTGCTTTCTTCTTTACTCTATTCTCTGGAGTGTCTGCCATGTTTAATCCTAACAATGTATACTGTAATAATCTTAAAAAACCCCATCGGGCGGACAACGAAGGAAAACCACCCGATGGGGAACGGAGTGTGATGAGCTGTACATCACAAGGTCGAAATACAATGTACACCTATTTTTCATAATCGTCAAGCAAAAAAAAGGGCGCCGAAGCGCCCCATAACATTACCGACAGATTGTCGGGGTTGTTACCCCCTCATTTTGGTCACCGCAGTCATACAGCTGATGGTCTCTCCATCTCTATGCTCCAGAGGAACCGGCATTGACGCATTTCGGTTTGCAGTTCCGGGTTGGCATCGAACAAGGCAAGCGCATCAGCCTTGTATTTAGCACCCATGGCCCACTCTCGGCTTGTGTCATCTGCATAGTGGTAGCTTGCAATGTTTCCGAGACGTTTAAACTCATCAAGAACATTCATCACTTCACTCCTTATTATCTTCATCCGGCAAACTCTCAAACCAATCAAGGTTATCTTCTACAGCATTCCTAAAGAAAACTTTATCGAACGAAAAATAAGAACCATAATCTTCTTGCCTTGCTCTCTGAAAGTCAGTAAAAGCCTCGAAGTAACGGTCTATAGATGCTTTACCTTCCGCTTCTTCTTCAAACTCTGCGTCTTCACACTTATCGTATGAAGCAAACATCATCCCAACATTTTGCACGTATTCACATAGACCGGTTGTCTGCATTATGTCTACACCATCCCGCAAACTTTTAGGTAGTAGTGACATATTGTCGAAGTGAAATACTCTATATCTCGGGGAGACCGGGGAGTTGGATACATCATCCAGATATATATTCACCAGCCACGGTATAAATAGAGTCACGTTTCCTAATAGATTGATATGCAACTTCGCTGTTTTGGCTTTAGCTTCGTAAATATTCAAATGCTCTTTCTGTATAATATAGCTTGTACTAGCTGATTCCAATTTATCAATAAACTCCTTACGTGTTTCGGACGGTGTTGACAGAGCTATATCATTAATTAGTTCTATATAGTCTACATCGACCGTACTAGGCATGGAATCCCATGAGACTTCTTCATGTTGTTTGAAAAGCATGTACATAAGTAGGTTAATAATATTTTTAGGGTTACTTCTTAAGTCACGCGCGGTAAAACAATTACGAGCTAAAGGTATGGAGTTAGATATTTTACTGTAATTTTTTTCTATTTGTTCACCCGCTCTATCTGATAGTCCATAGTTAATTTCTTCATACAATCCCCCATTCTTTAAGCTACTGAATGCTTCTTTTCCGGTATTCATAGCTTCTTTTATATTACCTATTAATTCTTCAGCCGAAGCACATAAATGAGTATCTATTTGCTTTATGACTCGCGCCATCCACCCTTTACCCTTAGCCGTAACTACTATCTCATTATAATAGCACCTAGAGTCTGAACGGCTTCTATAGATATTCTTTGCACCTATAATTATGCAGTATTCTTTTTGGGGTGTGTAGTCATCATTAAGCACGAGAGCGCTGTTTTCTATTATCCTTATATATCCTACTTTATGTCCGCGCTCTATCACCCATATTAAATTGTTGTTTAACTTAGTGAACGTACTGTTATCTACAGATTCTGCGCCTTGTACCTTAACAATATTGTGCGGCGGCAGAGGATGCCTAACTCCAACTGGACGCCAATTAGTCATAAACATAAACTTGATATCACTAGCTAGGCTTTTCCTCCGATCGCGCATCTTGTACATAATATCTTGCAGAAGATTACCTTCAGGCTCTAAGACAAGTTGACTCGGTACTTGCATGTATCCATCCAAAATCGGATAAGAGATACCCGGCGGTGAGATGAATGCCTTACGCAAGCTCACATACTTCAGATTCTTCGTTGTGTATTTATCCATTAGAGTCTTCCTTCGTTATGATTAATCAGTTATTTCTATGCACTGACCGAACGGTGCAGTGAAATTATTGTAGTTTCTTTTACCTGCAATAGCCCACAAGGTGGGGATATTCCAGTCCTCCGGGTCGCCCCAGAACACGCCATCGGTTACCACTACGATAACCTCGGGTCTGTCGTTCTCATCCAGAGAGTCAAGATAGTGCTTGATGCACTGTGGCTTAGTGCCGCCACCACCGCGTGGTGTTGTGGTCTCTAAGAAATTTGCATACTCGCATGGCCCATATGATTCTTGATTGCGGATCTCAGTGTCCCAATACACCACCCGCAGCTCATCCGGCATCAGCTCCTCACATGCCGACACGATACAGTCCATGGACAAACCGATCTCCACATCGTTGCGAGAGCTGGACGTATCTACAAAGAATCCTATGCTACGCAGACTCTCCTGATACATCGTAGGCATAACCAAATCGAGTCCTATCATGCGACGGTTGAGGCGGCGAAACGTCGTGTTATCAAAACCCTTGGAACTCGCCTGCTGGAGAAAGTCTCGTAATTGTTCACGCCAATCGACGGTTGTCTTAATTAAGTTTTGTATAGCTCGCGGTACGTTGGCACCTGTCACACCCGCAGCTAACTTACCTTGCTCAATAGCTTGCTCAATTTCATGTTGGGCTTCCCTACGTTCCTCCTCCGTCATACCGCGAGCATTATCCCAATCGTGATGGTCGAACGGGATATCACCACCCCCACCACCGGCTGGGTCATTGCCTGTACTACCACCATCGCCATCACCGGGGTCATTGCCTGTACTACCACCATCGCCATCGCCATCGCCATCCCCATCACCCGGCTCTGGCTTTCCTTTCTGTTCTTTCTTTTCTTTATACAAGATATCGAATATCTCCTTGGTATCCTTATCTCGGTACTGTTCATTGTATACACCGATAGCTTTACCGGCATTCTCACCAGACTTCCATATGGGTCGGCGGATAGTACCTGTCTTCGTGCATAGTTCATCCAGCTCGTTGTTGATAACGTAGTCCATACTGACGTTAGTGATATAGCTGTCTATCTTAGCCAAGTGGTTGTACACCAGCATGTGCATGTGCCCAATATGAGACGCCTCATGCAACATGACGTACACCATTTCTGCATCGTCCAGTATGTCTATGAACTCTGGATTAAACATAATACTCAGACCATCCGTCGCGGCGAGTTCTACACTTTCAGTCACCACAACAGGACGTAACCTTGCGAGAGAACTGTATGCTCTAAGTTCCGCGTCCCTCTCAATCTGATTAAGGACGCGGGATATTCTCTGCGCGTGGGTCAGTACGGCACCCGATGCGTATATTTGTTTTGCTGCTTGCATTGTCTTGCTCCTTACCAATCAAACTTCGCGAGAATTTCATCGACCTTGCGCTGTGTATCCTGTCGCGCATCGACGTCTTTCTTCAGGTCATCCAAGTCCAACCGGCGGACTAGTGCCATAACCTCATCGCCAGCTTTGTCTAGCTCAGGATCGTTAGTGAGATTCAGCCCGCGCAGTATGTTTACTGTGTCTTCTATATTTACCAGAAGAGTAGCGTGCAGGCGCTTCTTCTTACTGTCCTCATCCCCATCAGTAACCTTGTCACGGAGATGTTCCAGCTTCTCACGCATACGGGTCCACGCCTCCTTCATCGCATTCTGCGAGCGTTGTTCAAAGACGTGCTTAGTGTGCTCGATGATCTCCCTCATACCCTCATTAGCTGCATCAATCCGGATATCGCCTGCATCAGGTAGTGGGTGGTAGACGTACTCGAACTTAAACTTAGCCCGCACCTCATCGACAGGAGGATAATTGTTTCTGTCAAACATAGTACCCAGAGAGAATGCCGACCGATTGATAGCATCTGGATAGTCCGCGATGAACTCATCCACCAGCTGGTAGAATTCACTGCGCTGTGCTTCTACCTGCTCTTTATGCTCTAAGATTTTGGCGTTGGAAATTACCCGGTCACCGTCATCCGTCCACGGCAGACTGGTTTGGTGGTTCCAGTTACGAGCCGCAGCTGCGCAGCTGATAATGGCTTTATGTAACGGATTACCTGCAAGGATCCTCTTCTTGATATCGACAGCTTCCTTGTCGGCGTTGTTGCGGGCGGCGAGATCCTCACCCGCGTCTTTTTCTTTCTTCACCGCAGTCCATACGCTCACGTTGAGCTTGAAGCCATACGCATTATTCTGCAGTTTCTGCGCGTGCTTTAGCACTTCGATGTTGTCGGTGGTCATGGTATTTTCCTCTTCGTTGTTAACACTGTATATATTTTGAGCAGTAGTATTCATCGTTGATTTTCCTCAGTTAGATGTAGTCGTACAGGTTGCTGTGTATCTCCGGGTCATATCCCGGAAAATGTTTATCGTTAAATTTGTA
>Ga0070751_1000563_pt1 | contig 22840 bp, 30 predicted proteins | sample VirMetDEL_Aug_28_FD_78514 | JGI IMG/M metagenome (GOLD analysis project Ga0070751, IMG submission 78514) | Aqueous microbial communities from the Delaware River and Bay under freshwater to marine salinity gradient to study organic matter... | ecosystem: Environmental > Aquatic > Marine > Coastal...
CGGGGGGGGGAGAGGCCCCCCGGTGTTCCGGGGCGGGGGGGGCCCGTGGGGTTTTGCGGGGGGGGGGGGGGGGGGGGGGAGCTGCTGCCCTCGCCCTCGCCCTCGGGGTCGGGGTCGCCCTCGGGGTTGCCCTCGCCCGCGGGATCGGGGCCGCCCTCGGGGCCGCGCTCGGGGTCGGGGTCGCCCTCGGGGCCGCCCTCGGGATCGGGGCCGCCCGCAGCCATCGGCGGCGCACCAGGCGGCGGCGGGGCCTCTACGGCATCTCCCTACGGCATCTCTCGTCGCGTCGGCGCGCTTCCTTTCGCAAGATGGCGGCGGCCCTTGCGGCGGCGTCGGCGGCGGCGTGGAGCCAGGCGACGGCGGTGGCGGCAGCGTCGGCAGCGCCGTAGGCGCGCCAGGCATCTGCGGCGGTGGCGGCAGCTTCGACGGCGACGGAGGCGGCGCGCAGCACGGCGGCGCGCTGCGCGTCGGCGTCGGCGTCGGCGTCGGCGTTCGTGGCCATATCGTCGGTTCCCTTCGGTTCGTGGTCTATCGGTCGCGGCGTCGGCGGCGGCGGCGGCGGCGGGGCCTCTACGGCATCTGAAAAGGGGGCGGACGCGCCGTCCTCCCCCTCCCCCTTCAGAAGACGATCGGATCGGCTGGTCAGTCCTGCTCCAACTCGATCTCGGAAATCAGTGCGCTCACGTCGTCGTCGAGACTGGACTCGTGGTCCTCCGAATCGACCTCGACGACCACCTCGACCTCGGAGTCCTCCGCGCTCTCGATCTGCTCGATCAGGGTCACGGCGGCCATCTGGGTGTCCACGTCGTCGTCTCCCTGGAGCGCGCTCACGACCTGCTCGTGAATGTAATCGTCGAGCTTCTTCACGCTCTCCCTGACCGACTTGAGCTTCGTACCGAGCAACGCCTCGTAGGCGGTCGTGGTGTCGAGAAGCTCGTCGATCTCCTTCGACCTGGCCGCGATCGAACGCGGCTGCTTCTTGCGACCGTCACCGAAGAACTCCGAGAGCTTCTGCTCCAGGCTCACGAGGTCCGACAGCATACGACGCTCGAACTCCTCCGCGAGATCCCCCTTGCTGTAGTCGTCCCCGAGGACGGGAAGAGCGGAGAACTGGACCTTCTCCGAGAAGAGCTTCGCCCAGGACTCCCGCAGGCGATTGAAGCGCGGAAGGTGCTGGACCGGGACGAAGTAGCAACCTCCACCGGGCCGGGTGCGGAACGCGCCGAACTCCTTCAGGAGAACCGAAGCGATCGAGAGGCGCAGCTTGTCGGCCCAAATCTTCCCGTCCATGTTGCCCACGACCGCATCGAACGCCTCGTGGTCGCCCTCCACGCCCGTGCAGGGCGTCCGCTCCGGGTTGAACCAGATGTTGGCGATCTCGACTCCTCGCGACGACATGTTCACGGAGTCGTCCTCGAACTTGAGAACCGAGTACCTCGCGGTTCCCTCGGGACCGTTCTTGCCGACGAAGCGGATCTCCATGTTCCGCTTCCCCCGCGTGGCGTTGAACGCACGGACGGAACGCTTGAACCGCTGCGTCACATCCGGCGCGGTCGGCAGATGCTTGTGACTGATCGTGACCGGGGTGTTCTGAACCAAGTCGTCTTCGTAGACCTTGGCCTCCTCGCTCACGCTGTACTGGACGATCGCACCCAGGACCGGGACACCGTTCTTCTGAGCCGACTCGATCGAGTCGATCAGACTGTTGACGTTCTTCATGGTTCCTCCTCTTGCTCTATGGAGCTTCAGCTCCAGTCATTCTCCAGAAAGTGCTTCCGACGATCACTGACCTGCTCGAAGACCGCGTTCAGGGCCTCTTCTGACTTCTCCTCGACCTCGATGTTCTCGATCAGCTTGTGGCAGACCCCTTTCATGGTGCGCCCGCTCTTCCCGACATTGAGTCCGATCAGCTTTGCACCGTGCTCCTCGATCTTGGAGCGAACCAAGCCTCCCCACTTCTCGTCGTAGGAGGACATGCACTGTCCGTCAGTCAGCATCACGAGGTCCGCGCCAGGATCGCTGTCGAGCTTGCGTAGACCGCTGACGATCGGCGGCTTGAAGTCGGTTCCGCCAGAAGTGCGAGCCCGAATGAACCGGGCGATCTCGTCGGCGGAGAACCGCCCCCGGATAGCGGACAACTCCCCTACGACCGAGCCACTGAAGGAGATCAGGTGGAGGTCGCGTCCCTGATCCTTGGCGATCTTCATCAGGACCAGAGAGAGAGCGACCGCAAAATCATCTCGGGAGACGGACTCCTCATCCTCCGAGAGGTCGGTGTACAGAGGAGCGTTCATGGACCCGCTCTTGTCGATCATCGCGATGATCGGCCCGAGCCCCTCGCCCTTGGACTCGACGACCTCGTACTGGTTCAGCTTGTAGTCGAGGAAGGCGGCGTCGAAGAGGTCGTCCTCCTGAGCGAACTCGCTCGGGAGCACGTTCTGAAGGTCTCGACCGACCGTCACGTCGTCGGTCTCCTCCATGCCCTTGGACCGCCCGCCGTCCTTCTCGTCGAACTTGAGGACCAGCCGTCCGAAGGTGTCGATGAGCTTCAGCAGACCACGCCGGGTACCGAGAGAGGCCGCCAGGGCGAGCCGCACGCTGATCTCGCTTTCGAGGTCGAGCATCGACGTGTTTTCAGGACCACCCTTGCCGGACCCACCGCCCGCAACAAGGCTCTCGTGAATCTCGTCCGCCGCTTCGACGCTCTTCTTCGCGCCCTTGAAGACCGTGCCCGAAGAACCGTGCCCACCCTTGAGAGACTTGATCGCGTCGTCATCGCCCTTGTTCCTGGCGAGGTGATTGAACTCCTCGAACAGACCGATCGCGGCGACTGCGCTGTGGATGGGATTCAGCTTGGTCCACGACCGCAAGCGACCCCACTCACTGGCAGAGCCCTTCTTGTAGGCGAACAGCATCTTCCCGATGGTGTCGTCCACGGAGAACTCCGGCTCGCTCGTCTGATACAGGGCGAGGAAGCAGTCCTGAAGATCGGAGATGTCGAACCTGCTCCCGTATCGACCCGTGGCGGCGGCCCGCAAGGTTTCGGTCGATTCCAGAATGACCTGCCAGATCCGATCCGCGCTCGCGCTCTTGTTGACAATGCAGCTCATTGTTTCCTCCTCACAGCTTGTTCTGAGAGACGTAGGCGCGAGCCGCCTGGTCCCTGAGGTCTTCGAGTTTGTCCGAGGTCGCTTGGGGGAGCGAGAACCCGGCGGTTTCGGCCTTCTTCTTCAGCCTGGTCGAGCGACGAACGATGTCGATGCAGTCGGTCGGGGACGCCTTCGATCCCTTGTCGGCGGCGTTCTCGATGTCGAGCACTCTTGCCAGCTCGATGATGTCGTTCGCCTCCCGCAGAATCATCTCGCCGTCCTCGACGGAGTGGCGTGCGACGATATCGGCCACGGAGTCGATCTGCTTCGGCACGTCCCACAAGGCGTTGCGAAGGACCGTCAGGTGTCGCGGGAAGACCTGAAGGGCTCCGTCGAGCCAGGCGGCGGCCTGCACGACCGAGCGGCGATTCGACGCGAGAGCGACGACCTTCCGCGTGTCCGGGTACACACCCGCCTCCCGAAGCTCCGAGAGGATGTTCCGCAAGGATTCCTTGGCGGAGGCGTGGAACGGAATGTTCTCGACCTCGGACTGAGCGGCGTGGATCTCGTCGATCGAGACCCGAGTCTTCGTCAGTTCCGGGCGGACGCCCCAGAGCACTTCACTGAGATTCGACCACGACTTGACCTGATCGACGGTGAACCGGAGCTGGAACCGGGAGTACATCGCCCGGAGGGTCTGGTCTTGTGGCAGCTCGTTCGACGCTCCCACCGCGAAGATCAGCGGCGAGTCCTTCCACTCGACTCCCTGGACGTACTTCCGTTGAGAGAGGAGACGAAGAAGACTGTTGAGGGTGGCAGAGCCACCCTTCCAAATCTCGTCGAGCGAGAGAACATGAGCTTCGGGAGCCATGTTCTTGGTCACGCGCTCGTAGATACCGTCTTCGCGGTAGGACTTGACGTTGGTCGGCCCGAAAAGCTCATCGACCGTCGTCGTCTTCATCATGGTTCGGTCGAAGACCTGGCCATCGATGCACTGACAGAACTCTTCGATGATGTCGGTCTTGGCGACCCCCGGAGGACCGAGCACGAAGATGTGCTGACCTGAAACGGCGGCGAGGAGAAGACCCTCGATGAACTCCGACCGTTCGACGTAGCGTGACCGCAGAGAATCCGCGATCTCCCGAAGCCTCTCACGAACTTGCACAGCGTTCTCCTTTCGTCTCGAACACCCCTGGAGAATATACCCAGCGGTTGCGGTCGTCAAGGAGTCAGCGCATATGTTTTCTAAAGTGCGGTTCTCGGCTTCAGGAGGGCCACTATCGCGGTTCCGCGCTCGGTGTCGCGCCAGTCTTCGCCGCCGATCTCGGCAGAGATGCGCTTGGCGATCTGCTCCGCCGTCTCGTCGGGATGGGCCTCGCAGATCGCCTCGACGAGCGGACGGTAGATCGCGATCGGGTCCGGCTCCTCGATCCCGTACCGACCTGGAGTGTCATCGCCCCAGTCCGCATCTGTCGCACGGATCGCGATGATCCTCTGCATCGAGAGAGCCCATCTGAGCCACGCCTTCTTCGCGCTGATGCCTCCGCGCACCTTGCGAATGCCACCCCACGCAAAGGGCACGATCTCCTTCGCGATGTTCTCAAGCTCGTCCGGTAGAGCGGTGTCGATTCTCTCCGCCGCCTTCTTGAACCACCAGGTCGTCGCGGCGGGAGCGTCCCTCATGATGTGATGCGGGCTTTCGATCATGGCTTCTCCAGTCTCTCTCGGCACAGCTCGAAGAACTTCTCGTCGCGCTCGATCCCGATGAAGCCGAAGCCTTCTTCGATCGCAGCGAGACCCGTGGTGCCGCTCCCCATGAACGGATCGAGAACCACGCCGCCTGGCGGCGTCACCATTCGTACAAGATAGCGCATGAGGTTCAGGGGCTTCGCGGTTGGGTGAGTGTTCTTTCCCGAGAGCCCTCGGTTCCTGTTCTCGCCTCTTGCCTTCGGGTAGTAGAAACAGCGAGCACTCGATCCGAGATGCTGAAGCACCTCTTCAGAACCATCGTGCATCACGTTGGCGGGGAACCTTCCGAGTGGGTGTGATGTTTTGACGTATGAAAAAGCGTTTGTTTGGTAGCCCCAGAAATCAAAGGTGTTTCCTCGGCCCGTCGCGTAGTCACCGTCGATCTCGACTCGACAGCCGTCGATGTTGAGCCCGCCGACTCCGTGACGTTGAAGACTTCTCGTGACCGGACCCTCGGGAGCCTTGCGAGCGAGAACCATAGGCTCGTGAGCGGGCTTCAACGCTGTGCCCCACCCCTCCCACTTCTTCGCAAGCTCCGTCTTCGCTTCGCCCTTCTCCGTCCTTGTGTAGTTGGGATTACTCATCGACTGATTCTGCTTCTTGGAGATCCCGGCTCGCCCCCTCCAGACGCCGCTCTGCTTGTCGATCTGCTTTGCGATATCCGTGGACTTGGGAAAACCCTCGCAGTAGATCCACTGCAACTGATCTCGGATCTCGAACCCGGCAAGCTCCACGCCCATCGCCAGCGTGTGATATGTGCGCGAGCCTGAGAAGGCGATCATGTGCCCGCCCGGCTTGAGAACCCTCAACGCCTCGACCGCCCAGGCGCGGTTCCACTCTTGAGCCATCTTGGCGGGCTTCGGTCTCCGTCCCGACTTCATCTTGCTGAGGGCGCGGTCGGCCTGCCGAATGAAGCTGTCCCACTCCAGGTTCATAAACTCAATCCCGTAGGGCGGGTCGGTCACGATCGAATGGACCGACCCGCTCGGGATCTTCCGCATCTCCTCGAAGCAGTCGCCGTGGATGATCACTGCTCCTTCTTCCTGTCGTCCTTGAGGTGGAGAACGATCCTCTTCAGAGGGTCGAGAGTCCTCCAGACCACGAGACCGCGCTTCGGGTCGATCTCGAACTCCAGCTCGTCTCTCCAGACGTGCGTGTAGATGATCGAGGGCTTCTTCTTCTTCGCCATCAATCGACCTCGTTCAGCGGTGACGCGCTCGGGTTTTGCGGGAGCTTTGAAATGTCCGCCTTGAGCCGCGTAATCATCGGCTCCGTCATGGAGTACCCACGCCCCGTGCGATTCTCGACCCCGTGAGACCGAAGCAGGAGGTTCCACGCCTTGTTCCCCGCGTCCTTGTCGCTGAACAGGTCTGTCAGAATCGACTTGGACACGAAGCGCATTCTGAGGAGGGCTCCCGCCCCCTCCTTGCCCAGCGCCCTGAGCACCTTGTCAACGTAGGGTCCGAGCTTGCGCGGATCGACAGAGCGAGAGAAGCCGTCGTACCCCATCGAGTTGCGATCGTAGATCGCCTGAATCCTCCGACAGACGTAGTGGACGTGCTCGGGCCGGACAATGATCTTCTCGCAGTCCGGCTCCTCCGTCGATCCGAGCCTCGCCGCCAGAGCGACCGACAGGCGGGCGATCTTGATCCTCTGCTCGGTCCTGACCACGAGCGGGATCTTGCCGCTGTACTTGTCCGAGAAGTCCTTCGACCAGTCCAGGATCGCCTCCTCGGTGTCGGGAGAGATCACGATCTGGTTGGCGGACCTCGACCACACCCAATCGATGAGGCTTCGACACCGCTCGCCCGTGTAGCGGTGCGGCACGCGCTTCTTCGTCGTGCTCGTGACGTACAGGGCGTCCACGTCCACGTCGTTCGCGGAGATCACGACCGCCGCATCGAATCGAGCCACGTCCTCGGGCTTGTCGATCACCTCAGGGATCGCGAGCACCCCGTAGTTCTTCTCCGCGATCGGATCGCCGGACCTCGGGTTCGCGATCCACACGAGCCGGAGCCTGCAAGGGATCGACGCCTGCACGATCTTGACGACCTGGTAGATCCCCGACGACCGGACTCCCGAGAGCTTTCCGATCAGCTCCGGCGGCAGGTCGTTCGACTCGTCGAGCACCACGAGTTCCGAGTTCCTGAGGGGGAGCTTGCCCGCCCTCACGAATCGGTTCTTCCCGCTCACCTCGTCCACCCCGCCGAAGAGACCTGCGACCGTGGCGTTGCCGCAGTCGATCAGCTCCCCTCGAAGGTAGTGGCGTATGAGGCACTTCGAGGTCTCGCTCTTCCCCGTCCGCGTGTCACCGACAATCAGGATCTCGACGCACCCCTTCTGCACGAGACGCCCTTGGAACTTGAACGAGAGGGCGGAGTGGAACGCGAGATCGACCAGGAGCATGATGTCCCGATCGACCTTGTGGCCGATGACGTTCGCCTCGAAGTCCTCGTGGATCTCGTCGATCTTGGATTCAATCGCCAGAGTCGCGCTCACCGATCTCCTCCTCGATATGCTGAAGAAACTCGTCGAGGTTGGACACGAGACTGGTGAGGCTGCCCCGATCGACCGTGAGCCTCATGTCGTAGGACTCCCCGTCGTCGATCTTGAACCGAAGCTCGACCTCCTCGGAGGTCTGCTCCGCACAGTCAACCTCGAACCTTTCGATCACGAGAGGCTTGCTTGAGCCTCCGAGCCTGGACGTAGACTCTCTCCAGATCATTCCTCCCACCTTTCAAGTCGGGGTTCATGTAACAGCGTTCGTAGTTGACGCACTCACGACACACCCGGTCGATCTCGTCGATCATCTTTCTGGATTGTGTCCGGGTTGCCGTCTCGGTGATTGCCTCGCGCATCTTCCAGAGCCACAGGATCGGCACTCCAGAGATCCTGAAAAGCGGGCACCTGCGGACGATCTTGCGTGCCCCGAGTGCTCGAAAGACGTTCACGGATTGAACCCGAGGATCACCTGCTTGGCCTCGTCCGTGAGCTTGAACTGCTCCACGGGGTTGACCGTCTGAGACGCGCTCGTGAAGACCTGGACGTTGGCCTGATCCACCGGGCTCGTGACGGTCTGCCCCACGAGATCGTAGGAGGAGTTGATCTTCGGACCCCCGGTCGCGTCGGTGACGATCCACGCCGACCGTAGCTGCATTGAGGAGTCGGACGACACGCTGTCGGGATCGGTCGTCGCGAGGTCGATGTTGTGAGACAGCGCGACGTGATAGATCGAGCGTCGATCGCTCTTCGCCTCGGTGATCTCCCACGCGCCGCACCTCGCGCCGATCGCGTAGTCGTAGAACTTCTGAAGCTGCACGTCCTTCACGTCCACCTGACAGAGAAGCTGTCGTGGCGTGAGATCGACCTCGCGGTCTCCCGTGAAGAGCGGACAGGCGATGCACTTCGGGTTCTCGGAATCGCCGGAGAAGCACTGCCCTGCGAGCTTGAGGAACACGGAGTACGGTCGCTCGGAGCACCCGGCGACCGTCGCCGTGAGGCGGACGATCTTGTTGATGTAGTTGGCGTTGATCGACTCCGCGAACCCGACATCGTGGACGACGTGGAAGTTCTCGACCTTCCCGCGATCCCAGGGCGTTTCTGCCTCGACCTCGACCAGCTTGGAGGAAAGGGCCTCTCTCTGCTCGGACAGAACGTCCGTGAAGTCCGCCCCCTCGACGCCGCCGAGACTGACTGGATCGACGATCCTGACCTTGGAGGTGTACCGCCGAACCTCCTTCGCCGCCTTCTTGGCCCCTTTCCGGCCCGCGTCGTCGGCGTCGTAGAGGATCGTGACCTCGCGGTCCTTCAGGGCGACCAGGCGGTCTGAGGAGGGCGGTGTGGACGCCCCGGAGGTGAAGGTGATCGCATTGAGCCCGCAACTCAGCGCGGCGAGACAGTCGGGCTCCCCTTCCATGATGTAGACCTTAGGGCCTGGTCCGGGACCGTCCGGGAACATCCTGTTCTCGTTGCGCCCCTTGATGCCCCTGAACTTGCCGCGAGCCCGCGCTTCGGACCCGTAGCTCCAGAACCGAACGTTGACGAGAGCCCCCTCGTCGAAGATCGGTATGGTGATCGCGGAGCTTGATCCGTCGAACCCGAGCTTGTACTTGCCGATGGTCTCTTCCGAGATCCCTCGCCCGACGAGATACGAGCGCACGGCTTCGTTCTCGGACAACGCATCGATCCAGCGGTCGATGGCGTCGTCGTCAGGCAAAGGAGCCTTCTCACTCACTGCTCATTCCCCTCTGGTAGTTCTGCATCTCTGCAATCGAAGCGATCTCCGCAGCGGAAAGGTTGGTGCCGACTCCGCCGGGAGACCGCTTCTTCTTCATTCCCCCACGAGCCAACTCCGGGAACCGCTCGGCGATGACGGAGCGTGCCCAACGAAGGTCTTCCTGAGAATCCTTGTCGTAGGGCCTGCCCTCGATCCGAGCGAGGAACTGATAGGCGTTGCCGTGCTCTCCGCAGCCCTGGCACCGCCATCCCCCGGAGTTGGCGTTGAAACCGAAGGACGGCGAGCGACTCGTCTCGGGGTCTTCGTGGAATGGGCAGAAGCCGTTCCACCAACCGTTGGCCCCTCGCTTTGCCTTGGGGACATGGACCGAGAAGAACTCGCGCCACCGTCCTTCGATCATCTTAGAAGGGCACCTCTCCAGCCGCGATCTCCGGCTTCTTCTCCTGCGGACGCTCCTTGGAGAAGTCGTAAGCCTCACGGACCTTCGTGTAGAAGTCCTCGCACGCCTTGAAGCGACCCTTCCAGTCCTCGGCGTAGGCCATGTTGAGCGGCTTCTCGAACTTGTTCGTGTCTTCCCACTGAACGAGGTCGTAGACGTACCACTTCTGCTTCCCCTTCTCGGTCTGGCGAGCAGCGACCTGGAAGCCGTACATCCAGAACACGCCGGGGAGCCCGAGGAGCTTGTTGACGAGCTTCGTTCCGGCTCCGTAGCTCGTCCGGGCCAGAGATATCAGGGCGAACTGATGAGACTCGTCGGCGTCCGGCAGGTAGACGAGGACGTTGTGCTGAGGATCGCACTCCGGCGGCTTCCGAGACCCGTCCGGCTTATCCTTCCACTCCGCGAACGAGCACGCGGAGCAGGTGCCGCCCGGATCGCCCTGCCCGTACCGCCCCCCCTTGGACTCGCAGAGGATGCGGTTCACGCCGTCCGAGTCGTCCTTCTGCTCGTAGCGACGACGCGACTTGAAGTAGAGGATCGGGACGATGGTCATCCGCTCGTTCTTCGCGGCGTAGACGTAGCCGTCCGCGCCGTGAACGATCGAGCCGGGGGTGGCCTCTCCGGCGGTCGCAAGCTCCGACATCGCCTGGATCAGCATGACTCGGGACTCGCGACGATCCTCGTCGTGGAACGACTGCCGCAGTTCGGCGGGAGCGACCGACGACATCTCCATCATCGCCGCGAGTTCGGGGTCCAGAGACATCAGTTCGTTCTTCTTGTCAGACACTTTCACGCCTCCTTCGCGTGCGCGAACCGCAGGGAGACACCCTCGAACCCCTTGAGACCGTCCGGGAGGGGGGTGCCGTTGTCGATGTGTTCGATCATAAACGAGCGCACCGCGCTTCGGTTCCACGAGCGGTACGACGCCGGATCGACATCGTTCTTCTTGAGCCACTCCATGAACGCCTGCTCGTCCTGAACGCTGGCGTTGAGGACACGAGACGAAGACACCGACCCGTGCGACAGCTTGATCGCCTTGGTGCCCGTTTCCTGCATCATGGTGAGCAGCTCCTCCTTGGCGTCGTTGAGCTGCTTCTTGAGGACCGCCGCCTCCTCGTTGATCGCCTTGATCCGGCGATCCAGGTCGATGGCGCGGTCAGCCACTTCATTGATCGGTTCCACGAGACCTCCTTCTGTTGCTTGTTGAACCTCGGATCAGCATACGCCCGATCCGACAACTCTCGAACTGACGAAACTCATTCACTCATTCACCTTGCCTTCCGCCAGGGCCTTGAAGTCCTGACCCGCGATGGCCCTGCCGATCTTCGACTTGCTCATCACCGCTCCATAGCACGCCTCATCGACCGAGCCCTTGATGGTCAGGTAGTAGTAGGTGCAAGGGTTGGTCTGACCGATCCGATGGATGCGGTCCTGAGCCTGGAGCATCTCCTCGACCGAGAACGACTGCGAGTAGAAGATCGCCGTCGAAGCCCGAGTCCAGGTCAGCCCGAACTGCGCGATGACGGTCTGAGCGACGATCACGCGGAACTTGCCCGCTTGGAAGTCGTCGCTCATCTTACCACGCTCCTCGGGCGTGAGTTCCGACCGAAAGACCCCGTGAGAGATCCCCGCGTCATTTAGGGCGTCCGAGACCAGATCCAGACAGGCTCGGAACCTGCACCAGACCACGACTGGACCGCTTGCGTCATTCACCAGGTCGATCAGAGCTGCCGTCTTGGGATTCTTCTTTCCGACCCTGACCGCCTCCTTCCGATCGTGGTTCGTGACGTTGTAGAAGAACCCGCTCGTGATCTGCTGGAGCTTCGAGAGGCGGGCGAGGGCGTTCGCCGCCGTGACGACCTTCCCCTCGGACTCGGCGATCAGGTCGTTCTTGAGTTCCTGATAGACGCGAGACTGCTCCTTGTCGAACTCCAGGATGATCTTCTGATGGGTCTTCGCCGGGAGGTCGGTGCATTTCGACTTCTCGTGCCGGATCGAGACCTTGTGAATCCGCTGAGTCAGGTCTTCGAGGTTGCGGTACCCCGTGACCTGACGGAACGACCCGTTCCCGAAGTCCGCGAGCCGAGTGTTGGCGTAGCGCGACTCAAACTCCGGGTAGCGCGTCCCGAACACGGCGGGGTCAACGAACATGTACTGAGAGAAGGCGTCGAGCGGTGAGTTCGTGATCGGCGTCCCGGTCATTCCGATACGGATGGTCTTGGGTGAGTTGCGAACGAAGTCGTGGAACGACCGGGAGGTCGCGGAGGTGCGCGTCTTGAGGCGCGTCATCTCGTCGGCGACGATCACATCCCAGATCGGATTGAACCGCGAGAGGTTGTCAGGCCCCTTGCCGTGCTTTCCACGGAGAGCGCGAACGAACTCGTAGTTGACGATGTAGGTCACGCCGACATCGAACTCAGACCGGAGAAGTCGAAGCCGCTTCGCCTTGGTGCCCTCGATCACGCAGGGTTCGAGGATCGTGGAGAACTTGCGAACCTCCGCCGCCCAGGTGTGCATGATCGTCGCGGGACAGGCGATCAGAACGCGCAGGGGACGTCCCTTGCTCTTCTGTAGCTCTTCGAGGTAAGCGATGACCGAACAGGACTTGCCGAGCCCCTGCTCGTCGAGAATCGCCGCTCCTTGTCTTCCGCGCAGGAAGGCGACGTTCTCTCTCTGGTGTTGTCGTAGGTGTAGCTGATCCATCTTTCTCCCCTTGTCGGTTGTCGGTCTATTCGTTCTCGCGCTTCTTGCGCCGCGCCTCGACCGCCTTGCGGGCGAGGGCACGGTAGTCCACGTCTCTGCGCTTGCGCTCCCCACTGGCCCGTCCTCCCTTTGCGGCGAGATAACGAGCGAGGTCTTTGTCGTCGATCTCCTGGCCGCAGTGGGGGCACTTCATTCGACATCCGAGTACGCGGAGCCCGTGCGGATCATGTGGATCGTCGCGGGGCTGACTTTGTAGATCGACGAGAGACGCTTGGCGGTCTTGCTGCTGGAGCGGATCTTCTTGACCTGACGCGGAGTCAGCTTGCGCGGTCGTCCACGCCGCATTCCGACGACGGTGCTGTCTTTCATCAGAGGGCCTCCGCTCTCGCGATAGGTGATCCCCTTCTTGATCTTGTAGATGACCCCGTAGGACACCCCATGATCGTCGGCGATCAGGTTGATCGGCCTGCGATCGTTGCGGATATGGCGCACGGTCTCGTCGTCGAAGTGAGAAGTGATTCGGTTGGAGCCCTTGCCATAGAGCGAGGGCTCGCGGATCGGGCCTCCGACATCCCGATGCGTTCGTCCGGTCTGGACGTGCGAGATGGTGGTGACGGACACTCCGTACTTCTCCGCGAGTTCTCGTTGCGGCTTCTTGCTCTTGCGGATGGCGATGACTTCGCGAGCCGTGAGCCTGGAGCGGCTGTGAGTGCTCATGGATTCCTTTCGTTTCTGACGATCCGCCGACAGGACTGACAGGCGAACCCGCGCCCGAGTTCTCCTGCCATGTCGGTCCAGTAGACCGTCGTGGTGTAGCGTCTGTCGCACTGACAGGCTTCGCTGAGTTGGATTGTGCGCCCGTCTCCGGTGTAGATCGCGTAGGCGATCGGAGGGGCGAGGTTCTGCGATTCGTGCATGAAGAGTTCCTGGTCCGTGACGCCTCGCTGATAGCTGATCTGAGAGCAGCGGACATCGTGCCCTGTCCGGGGACAGGTCGCTTTATTGAAGAGTTGATGCATGGAATCAGTCCTCGATCCGTCGAACGTGCTCGGGAGGGAATCGACGCTCCCGCCAGATGAAGTGCCACCCCTGGTCCCCGCGTTCGGTCAGGACGCGAACAGAGACGCGCCGCCAACCGAACCGCTTGCGCGAACGCTCGATGGTTCCCTCGAAGCGACCGATACGAAAACAGTCGCCGTCCCAGACGCGGACGATGGTTCCCGGCTCCAGCATGGTTCCCTCCTTCTGCCTAACCATGAAGCGGCATAGTACACCACCGCAACCGCTAGTGCAAGCTGGCTCTTCTTTGGTCCGGCTGAACCGGGGTGCGTTCATGGAGTTACTGACAGACTTTTCGCCACAACCCCTTATGCCCGCTCAGTTTGGCGTCGAAAGCCTGTCATGAACTCCACGCAACACTGCCGATCTCGGCCCATAAAAACGGCCCCCGTCGAGCGCGTGGAGACGCCGACGAGGGCCGCGAGAGGTAGCCCACAAGCCCCGTTCCTGATGCGCTATTCGAACAGGCGGCGTCCCCGATCCGGCGCGTCCTGCGCCGCCTCGGGGGCCTCCTGAGGGGGCTCCTCGACTACTGGAGGAGCGGCGGGCCTTGCGGGTTGCGCCTTCGGTGCGGGCAGCACTCCCTCGACGATCTGCACCACCTGCCTCTGAAGCTCACGGTGCGTCAGTCCAGGCGTCTTCGCTGCCTTCAGTACCTCCCGAAGCGCGTCTGCCTCCTTAGACAAGGATCACCCCCTTTCTCGGGTTCAGGTCTACCACTTGACCTTGTTGGCCCAATACGCCGCAGACATCTTGCCCTTGGCGATGTTCTTCGCGTGACGAGCCTTGAACGCCTCTCGACGCTTCCGGTTCGCTGCGGACTCTCCCTTCCGCTTGGGAGATCCGCTTACGCCCTGCTGTCCGAATCGAATGACCTTCACCCGACTTCCCACCTTCGCCACAACAAGGTGCGACTTCGATGGGTGACTCGGAGTTCTCTTTGGCTTATTGAATCCAGAGACCCCGTACTTTGCAAGGCGAGGGTCTTTCTTCGGCGGCATGGTTAGTCCTTCTCCGTATTGATTCCTCTTCGGGCAGAGAACATCGCGACGGCCATCGCGACCCCCTGAAGGATGAGGCCGACCCACCCGTAGCCGAACATCTCGCTGACGGTCTTCGCCGCCGCCGCGATGTCCTCGAACTCAGAGTCCAGAACAATGTCGTCCGCAGTTCCGTACTCCATGTCCGGCCCAGGAAGAACCGTGCGCTGCCAGAACCCACCGCCGCCGCATCCGACAATCGTCAGGAGCAGCCCGGCACAAAGAAGAAGAACGATCAGACGGCGCTTTCCGCCGCCCTTCTTGCCGCCCTTCTTCCCCTTCTTCTTGCCGCCGTGCGGCTTTCCGCACGTCATATCAGTCATCGTCCTTCGATCCGTTCTTGATGATCGTTCTCTGCGTCCCATAAACCGCCGACGAACCGACAGCCACGCTCGTCGCGAGCGTCGGGTCGATCTTCCCAAGGATCGCAAGCACGAACGCCGCGATTTGTCCGAGCAGGGCAAGCCAGAACTCCGTCGTCTTGTATCCGACCTTCATCAAAGACCCCCTTCCTTGAGGGTTGCGTTACGCCAGAAAAACGTCCCGAGAAAGCACCCGAAGGCGAACGACACCAACGAGTTCTCGATGACTGTCCCAAACCCGCAGGACAGAATCCCTGCGGGAACCGCCACCCATTTTGGCATCTCGCTCTCAGACGGGACGAACTCGCGTGAGAAGAAGATGTGACCGACCACGAAGCCGATCAGACCTGCTGCCCAAGACTGCTCTGAGAGGGTCGCGCTGATCGTGTCTCCGGGTACCGGGTTCAGCACAAGGTAGACATCCCACAGAATCAGCACGCCCGAGATGGCAAGGATGCCAACAAGCGTCTTCCTCTGCTGCCGGGGCCTCGACCTCCACCATGAAGACAAAGACATCACAAAACGCTCTGGATGTTGTAGGCCGGGAAGACGCGAAGCCCGAAGTGCGCTTGCGTGTGAGAACCATTATGGTTGTATGCCAACTCCCAGACCTTGTTCTCCTCCCAGACCGCGTTGAAGAAGCTGCTCGACCCCGTGGTCAAGGAAACGTACCCTGCCGATGTTTGTGGAACTGTAAGGCTCTCAAGGGTACCTAACGACGATCCAGGAGTTCCTGAAAGAGCAGAAACCTCTACGACGCCTGACGGAAGAGAGGCTCCGCCCGCGTACATCGAATGGATCGTGTGAAGGAACGGGATCTGGATGTACGCCGTCGAGTTTCCGCTTCCACTCCCCAAGGACACATCGAAGTTGATCGGGACTTGCTGGCGATCCTGCTCCAGCGTGTTGTCCCACAAAAGCGTTTCTGGCACGCGACGGAGATTCTGTACCGTGTTGGAGACCAAGAAGAACTTGTAGAGCGGAAGATCCATCGAGAGGTTCGATGTGTTCTCCGCTGCGATCGACATCGTGTTCGGATCGACATAGTTCACGCCAACCTGAATCTCGCCACCCACCAGATTCGAAACGTCCACGTTCAGAGCCCCGGAGACCTCGCAACGCTTTCCGTTGATGACCGCCTTGGACACACCCGAAGCCGGGTTCGGACTCAGCGTCACCGTCGCCACGCTCGAAGTGAACGAGAGAGAATACGGACCCAGGACTCCGTGAGACGGGCTGCTCGACGACCTGCGCTCGTAAAACTCCTTGGCGTAGGCGAGACCGAGCCCGTCAAGGTTGACCGCCAGGTCCGCGTTGATCGCGTTCAGGGCGTTCTCGATCGCGGTGTTGTCAGAGTTGAGCTTGGAGATGTAGTTCAAGTCTCCGCTCGCGTAGGTCGAGAGGTTGGGGACGTTGATGGGCATCTCTGATCCTTATGTCTGCGTCGAGGTGTCCTGCACCCCGACAGGTTCGCTCCCCAGAACCGAGAAAGATCGAACCGAGGTCGTGATCGTTCTCTGAAGAGTGTTGATTCCGAATTGTCCGGTCGTGACCAGGTTGTCTGCAAGGCCAAGCTCTCCAAGGGTGCTCTTGCGATTAGTCTGACTGGTCGAGACCCCCACGCGAGAGAAACCCTCGTCGGCCCACTCAAGGTAGGGCACTCCAAAGGCGTCTCTCCAAGTCCCCGTCGAGTCCTTTTTCAGCTCGGAGCAGTGCCCGATCGAAAGATCGCGGAGGTCGTAGAAGTCGAGAGCCACTGTGGAGAGATTGACCTTCGCTCTGCTGACGACCTGCAACTGACCGGATCGGGAAAGCTCGATCTCGACCGGGGTGTTCAGGTCGGAGATCAGGTCTCCGATCGCGCTCGTCGCGACGAGGACGTTGTTGATCCGCTTCAGACCCGCGCTGTCGCCGAAGAACGTCACCGCTTGAGAGGCGTGCTCCAGAAGGAAGACATCGACGACGAACTCAAGAACCGCGTCTACGTCCTGATCGTTGGGAACGAGAACGTACCTCGGCGAGTCCACGGTGATCCCGAGGATCTTTCTGCCCGCGTTCAACGCCTCGCGGCGGGCAATCGCCTGGATGTCCGAGATCGTCGCAAGGTCGATCTGCATCAGAACTCCAAGGGGTCGTTCAGGTTCGGTTCGCGGCTGACAAGGTACTCTTCACTGATCTGCTTCCGGTACTTGCCGTAATCGTTCCCCGGTCGGGTGAAGTGATTCGGTGGTCCGTAGTATATCACCCAGAACACATCCGACCTTCCCTCCACCTGATCGGAGATGATCGCGGGAATCTTCTTCATCCTCAGCAGTTCCTTCCCTTGCTCTCGGGAATAGATTTTTTCGGGCTGTAGGATGTAGACGTACTCACCAGGCTTTCTCATGTCGCCGCCGAGTCCACGCAGTGCCAGCATCGAATCGTCATCATCGCGTCTTCCGGCCCCCTTGCGTAGTTCCTCTGAATCGAGATGACGTAGAAGCGAGCCGGACGGTCGAAACCGAACTGGCCTCCCGTGTCGATCTCAATGATGTCATCAACCTCCAAGGCGGGGATCGACGGCAAAGTGATCTGGTACTCTTGAGACTTGACTTGCTCACGACGGAGCATGTTTCTCGCCCGCGCCTTTGCCGTGTCGATGTCCGTGATCCAGTGCATCACCTCCTTGCGCTCGTAGGTGTCGGCAGTCGTCACGCCCTTGAGCGCAGCGATGGCCCGAATCTCCTGGTGGACGTGCTCGAAGGGCTCTCCGTAGACGATCACTCGGTATCGCCCCAAGAGCGTCATCAATGTCTGGATCGTGAGCTGAACCAGAGCGAAAGAGAATTGAAGTGAAGCCAACAGAGCAGACTCAACGGCAATCGCAGCCGCGACGAACGGGTTGTAGGTCGCGGACAAAAGAACCTGGCTTGCCGTGATCGAAGCCTGAAGGCCGACAATGTTGTAGTAGATGATGATCCAGGCGAGAGTGAGCAAGCCAAGGATCTGAGGAGCGAAGCCTGTCGAGATCGTCAGGCGTCCCGAGAACTCGTCGATCTCTTGCCAAGAAGCATCTTCTCCAAGGAACCCGGAGTTGGTCTGAACATCGATGTAGGTGTTCTGCGCTCTTCGGGTCTGATCCTTCGAGTAGAAGATCCTCTCCTTGAACACGTTGTCGAAGTAGCCAACGGTCGCGTTGACCTCCGCGAGCGGAGACACCGAGTTCACGACTTTCGTGAGTCGGTGGTCCAGCCCGATCACTTCCGTAGAGTTCACGAACTGACTGAGCTGTTGAACCCTTGAGATTGAGCGGATCATCTTTGCTGAAATCGAGAAGACAGGCGGCTTGAACAAGGACAGGTCGTGTGAAACCAGAAGCCCCTCGGCGTCGAAGTAAGGGCTTCTCTCCACAACGCGCATTATCTCGTGAAGCCCCTGCATCTTTCCGATCTGAGTCAGGGCGTTGGCCTTGTGCTTGGTGGTGTACCCGAACTCTCCGAAGCGGATCTCCTCGCGCTCTAGGCCCATCTCGATCATAGCCACGTCCACGGCCATCGTCCCGAGGTCGGTCCCGTAGTCCCAATTGATCCCGACGATCTGCTGCCTCTGGAACATCTGCGCTCGACCGAAGCACGAGAGCTGAAGACGACGCCGACCCCGAGCCGCCGTCTGAGCTGACGGGTTGCCGCGAATGATCCCCGTGAACACGGGAATCCACTCCTGGCGGTTGACCCTCCGGTCGCCCTCGTAGATTCGGATCGGGGTGCCGTCCGCGAAGAGCCTCTGGTCGATCTTGATTCTGTAGTCACCGACCAGAACGCCCGAGGTGTCGTCGATCTCGAACGTCACCGAAGCTCGGGACGACACCGAATCGGTCGAGTTCTCGAAGACCTGATTCTGCTGAACCGAGATCGCGGAGCACCAGTTCGACACGTCGAGCGAGACGCCCTTCCAGAGACCACGCACGACATCCTGAATCGAGGTCTGGCGCGGGTTGAATATCTCCACCCGCCACGCCGGACGGCGATGCGTCGTGAGGTTGATTTGGTCGAGTCGAGATCCACGGTACTTCGCGAGGACCATCGAGTCACTCCGACAGCCTGTTGAGGGCCGCTTTGATGTCACCCTCCAACTTGTGTATCTGGTCGATCTTTCCCTCGATCCTCTGGATCGAGATCGTGTTGTTCTGCGACCGTTCGTAGGTCGTCTGCCAGGTTGCGACCAAGGCGGAGATCGACATGAGAGCTGTCGCTGAAGTCACCGTTAGCCACTTCCAGTTCTGCATGATCTTCACCGATCCGGTCGAGTCGGTCGCGACCGTTGCTCCTCTGCCTCCGCTGCTGTAGACGACGGACTTGGGCTCTCGCCTCTCCGCCGTCACAATAATGTGGCTCACGTCACGCTCTCTTGTGACAAGAAGAAAGAGCTTCGTGAAGACGACTCCATTGTTCTTGCGACAGAAAGACGTAGCGAGGACCGCTTGATCTCTTTTTGAAGCGAGTAGTTCATTCGTCAACTCTCTCCATGTCGAGCGGTCCTCTGGCGGGAGTAGCTCGACCAGTTCTATCTTGCGAAGCTCGGATACCGTGTATCCGGTAAGCTCCTCGAACGAGTGATTGCACTCGGCCACGAGCCCATCGGCCCCGACCGAGGAGACGCCCGTGGGCATCTTTTGTATGATCTCTTCGCAGTTCCTCAAGACGGGGTTGCCAGCTCGTAGGGAACCGAGCTGCCTTGCTCGCCGATGACCACGAAGATGTAGTAAGCACCGCTTTGGTAGTTCAGGTTCATGGACGAAAGCGAGGCCGTCAAGTTGGGTGAGCTGGCCGAGTATGGGACGGCTTGCTGGGTCGTCCCCGATCTTTGCTGCACTCCTCCTTGTGAAGTGGCGTAGACCACCTGCCCGTAAATGAAGAAAGACCCGGAAGCCTGGTATCCCGTGTCGTCCAAGTCGATTCGGACGTTTGTGTTTTGTGCGCTGAAGGCCACACTTGCGATCGTTGGTCCGAGCTTGACCCCCGTGTGGGCTTGCTTGCTGCTGAAGAGCGGGTTGATGATCGTCAGGCTTCCGTTCGTTGCCACGCCGTCCGCGTTGCTGATCTTGATCGCGACAGCCTCCGTCGTGCTCTGCACGTTCGTAAACGTCAGAGCCTTGGTTCCCGCCGAGGTGACTGTGTGAGTGATCGAAGTCCCCGAGTCCACGAACATGTCCCCGAGAACCTGAGCGTCCGATCCAGAGTTGCCGCCCGAGGTGATCTCAGCCGTCAGCGGCGTCACTTCAACGGAGACAGTAGCATCGGCGTCCCAACCGTTCGCTTCGAGGTTGAAGCTGAGGCTTCCTGTCGAGAACGCAAGGCTGACGTTCGACACCACCGGGGGCTTGGGGTAGTCGGTCGGCTCTGCGTTATTCGCCTGGAGGTCGCTTCTCTTGAAGAGCAGAGTCCTGCTTCTTCCGTTCGCGGTCTTCAGGTAGCCCAGAATCATTTGAGCATCAGGATCGAGTCCGGGCGTGGCGTTCTCAAGTTGAGCGATCGTGATCGTATTCTGACCTTCGGTTCTGACCCCCGTGATGACCCCAGAGCCTGCGTTGTAGCCTGCCATTGGCAAGTAGGAGCCGTTGCTGTTGAAGTGATTACCCTTGTACCCCGCGAAGTGAAACGAAGCGGTCTGCTCTCCTCCCAGGCTTTGAACCCAGAAGGAGATTCCCGGATTTGTGGCGTCAGGGTCGTATATCACGTCGTCTGGCGGGTCGTCGTCTTGTCCCTGTCCCGTCTGAATGACAGGCGGAGGGTCGCTCGTGCCTCCACCACCACTCCCGGTCGGGCACTCGTAGAACTCGACCCAGGCCCTCTTCGACAGGTAGGTCGCGGAGTTGAGCTTCGACCTGAACTTGAAGATGTAGGTCACTGAGCCTGCGGCGGAGACCGTTTCAGTGATCGTCGTGACGTTCTCGATCGGAGTCTCCGCAAGGACGACCGTGTTGCTCACGTCGTCCTTCACAACCTCCACAGTAACCGCTCCGCCGTAAGGCTTGCGGACGTTCGACGACAGCGCGGCGGTGTTCGCTCCGTGCTGCCTTGCGATCTCGTCGTTCCACGTCGGGTAGAACTGAACCGAGAACGGGATCGAAACCGGATTCGTGGTCGTGAAGCTCTCTGCCGAAAGACGGAGCGGGGAGCTGCTGGTCGTCACCTTCCCGTCCAGAGTCACCATGTCCGAAGGCTCGCGAGCGACCCAGACCTGCTGATTGATCTTCCGGCCCAAGCTCGTCGTGATCGAAATGACGACGAGCTGTGCCTCGCCGTCCACCTGGTCCGGCGTCGAGATCGAGGGGTAGTCCCCTCCGATGTGAAGGCTCGCCGTGAAGAGGTAGGTGGCCGTCGAGGAGGAGATCGAGTTCTTGAACGACACCGACTGACCGTAGGTCTCGCCGGAGTCGTAGGCCAGAGAGGCGACAGCACTCGTGATCGTCTCTGTCGCGTCGGCCATCGCGAACGACAGGCGGAACGAGTAGCCGTTCGCGCCGACCGTATCGACCCCTCCGGGGTTCTTCGACTGGATCGGATTCTGCTTCGACGAGCCCGCCCCGTTGAGAAGCATCGACACCCGGTCCTGGTAGGTGACGGCGTTCCGAATCACCGTGGGAACGGGCTGAGGAGGGTTGTTGTAGAGAACCATCAGTCGCCTTCCATGAGGAGCAGGGAGTCCACAAGAGGCTCAGGCCGCACGAGCTTGAACGAGAACACGATCTGCTGATCGAGGTACGAGTCGAGCGACGTGTTGGTCCGCTCGCGAATCTCCACAGCATCCACGTCCGTCGATCCCACCTGAAGGCTGATCGGCTGAATCATGTGACGGTGGAACGACAGATCCTTGGGAATCCAGCCCAGAGACCTCCCGAGCGCGGGCTCCGTGATCCTGAACAGGTGAAGGGTGTCGAAGAACTCCGCGAGCATCGAGAGGCGACCGCTCCCTCCAGCCCAGACCTCGGAGATCACCACGTCCTCCCACATCTGAATGTCGCGCACCGTGACATTCGACTGGAGCGTCTTCACCTGCGAGATGTCGTGTTTCCGAACCGGGTTCCGATAGTAGTTGATCGTGCGGTCGGGGTTCTGCGGGTACTCGATCGCTCCGAACCCCGGATGCCAGAGCATCCGACGAAGAGCGAGAGACCTCTTTGAGTAGTGGTTGGACGCGACGACATCCTTGTACGGGCTTCCCTGCGGCAAGCCCGAGAAGGTCGTCGTCAGAGGCTCTCCGCTTCGACGAGGGATCGCCCTGGCCTGCTGAGGAGTTCTGTACCCGCCCGCAGGGTGAAGGAACTGCGGGTTCGTCTCGACGAACCGCTGCGCGATCATAGCGTCGATCCTCCGCCCGTCGATCCGAGCTTACCGAATGCGTTGTCGGTCGCGTCAGCCGAGATGCGCTGGTCGTAGAGCGTCCGCAGGTTGCGCGGGAGCAGGTTCGAGACGATCGTCGTGTACCGAGCGATCTCTCCCGTCTGAAGCGTTCCCGCCGGATCGTTCGCGTTCAGCGTGTCGGTCCAGCGGTCGCAGTTCTCCGCGTCGGCCTTGTCCTCGAAGATCCGAACCCGGCACTGCGTGATGTTCCCGTCGTCGTCGTAGACAAAGCCGTCCACGACCTGATGCTCGCCTAGCAGACCGAGCGTCCGCTTGAGTCGCGGCATGAGAACATCGATCTGGTTCTTCTCCAGCGTGAAGAGCCTACCGACAAGCGAGTCGGGGGCAGTGGCGGCGTCGTTGTCAGTGACCTCATCGACGACCTGCTCCGCAATCTTCTTGTCTAGAATGACATTGAGTCCGCCGAAGTAGTCACCCGCAGAGCTACCGCTAACAGCAAAACGAACGAGTAGATCGTCGCCAGCCTCAACACTGCTTAGATTCCCTGGCGTGAACTCTTTGAACCAATAGGGGTTTCCGGGGTTTCCATTGGTTGTGTAGCTCGATGAAGCCATTACGCTATTGGCGACTGGGGTTCCGAGAGATTGGTACAAATAAACATGTACTCCTGATGTACCGGCGGGTGGCGTGAATGTGATCTTTGCTCCCTGCCCGACAGAGACGATTCCTTGGCCTCCATAAATCGTAAAATGGCTCATCGTCACACCGTTCCAGCGGCACCGAGTCCGCCTGAGTTGATCGACCCGCCCTGGTTCGTCA
>Ga0070751_1000565_pt1 | contig 22828 bp, 28 predicted proteins | sample VirMetDEL_Aug_28_FD_78514 | JGI IMG/M metagenome (GOLD analysis project Ga0070751, IMG submission 78514) | Aqueous microbial communities from the Delaware River and Bay under freshwater to marine salinity gradient to study organic matter... | ecosystem: Environmental > Aquatic > Marine > Coastal...
AGATTGATCTCTAGTCTGGATGCCATGATATTATTATAGATGTCATCTGTATTATCCCAGATCAGCACAGCTGGCTCATCTGTACCTATTATGTTATTATCATCATAGGTGATAGTAGGCGTATGATTTAGCTTATAAATAGATAGTCTGTGTCTCCTGATACCATAATTAGTACCAGATCCAGTGCCTCCAGATGGATGTACATCCTGAAAATTCAGGTTATAAATGAGTCCCCCATTCGCCATATTATAGGAAATTGTTTCTTTGCTTATTTGCTCTTTCTAGTGCCACTACTAGATCCTGACCTTGTACTCTAAACTCTCCAGCTACATTGACATTAGATCCAGAGTTACCCATTAGATTTTTAAGGCGATCCAGAGGAGCTACTACTTCTGGATTAGATTTTGCTCCAGCATACTCACCCATAAGTCCCAGAGTAGGGCCAGAGATGATCCCTCCATTAGCAAAAGCCTTAACACTTTCAGATGCTTTTTGCATCCTGTTTTTAAAGTATGTTCCTAGACCTACTAAAGCTACACCAGCAGCAATAGCCACAGCTGGATTTAAACTCTCTAGAGCTTTCTTAATACCAGCAATAGCAGTACCAATTTTGATAGCAGCCTTACCTACATCGATCAGTAACTGTGAGAAAGCGCCTCCTAGCACTTCACCCATATTACCAGCTAGACCTCCTATTCCAGACATCGCATTACCTAGAGCCTCTCCTAAACCAGTCAGAGCTCCAGCAGCTGCCTCTGATAATATAGAGCTAAGCTGATCAAATTCCTCTTTAGCCTCCTCTGTAGTCTCCTTTAACTCTCTAAAGGTATTAGATGTGTTTCTTACATGATTGGCAAATGATTTCTGTGATGCCTCTCCAGTAGCTAGTGCATAGGTCAGTTTACTGTCTGATGCTAACATCTCATCTATAGCAGCAGCCTGAGCATTTGCAGCAGCCAGCATAGGACTAGTGTCCTCATCTTTGATCTGTGGCATCGTGACCTTATCACCACGCCCAAAAGGCAAACCACCTACACCAATTTCTACTGGCTTACCAAAAGCCTCGTCAGCAGCAGCTCTAGCCTCTTTAGATTGCTTAGCTAGTCTCGCCATAGGTTTAACTGCGCTATTTAAAGACAGAGCAAAAACACCAAAGGGATCAGCTACATTACCATAATTTTCCAGCACCTTAAACATCCTCTCAAAAAAGTTGAGATTAGGCGCTATGGCTTTAGTGATCATATCCAGCGCATTGACAGCCAGCATGATCCCCTGTACTACTATATTACTACCTATTAGTCTAAGACCTTTAGATAAAATCTTAGCGCCACCAGCAGCTATAGATGCTACTTTAGCTAGTCCAGCTATTCCTGTAAGTACCAGAGGTACGATACCAGCCACCAGAGTGAGAGTAGAGTAAAATTTTCTAGTCTCTGGATTCATTTCCTTAAATCCCTCTGTGATCTTCTGGATATTCTCAGTAAGTTTTTCAGTATTATTAATCAGATCATAGTCCTCTACCAGAGCTTTACCTAACTCAGCAAATGCGATATTTACATTATCCTGTAGTGTACTGGCTAGACCAGATAGTGTCTTTGAGAGCTTTTGCATACCACCCTCAAATTTTCCACCATCAGATGTCGCATCTTTAAATGCTTTAAGAAGTACATCAAAAGTGACTTTACCTTGAGAGACCATCTCTTTGATCTCGTTTTTAGCCACGCCCATAGACTCAGCTAATAGATCAATGATAGGTACTCCATTATTTACTAACTGGAGCAGATCCTGTCCCATTAATCTACCAGCAGCAGCAGCCTGACCAAATGCTACAGTGATCCCTTGCATATCTCCACCAGAGATAGCAGCGATATCACCAATAGCTTTAAGAGAGTCAAAAGCTGTCTCAGAGCTTACTCCAAATCCTAATAAAGTATTATTAGCTTTTACCAGCTCATCTAACTGGAAAGGAGTAGCAGCAGAAAACTTAACAAGTCGCTCAAAGGATTTAGCTCCTTTAGCAGCAGATCCCTCAAGTACATTGAGCTGCATCTGTAACTTTTCAAACTGAGCAGCAGTCTTAAGAGCTTTAGCACCAGCTAGACCTATAGGTACAGATATTGATGCTGTTAGTCCAGCTCCAATTTTTCCTAGATTATTACCAAATGAGTCAAGCCTTTTCTCAGCTCTAGACATCGCTCGCTCAAACTTCTTAAGTTCAGCAGATATGATGACTCTTAGATTAGTGTCAGCCATGTATTGAGATTTACTACAAAGGTAACCATTTAGGACTTTTTGAATTTGGCACTATTCGCCTTATCCAGAAAGGCCTCATATTGCTCTCTAGTCGATTTAGGCGCATCTTTGCGCTTCTTATGTATTTTGTCTTGTGGTAGAGAAAAAAGCTCGTGAGGCTTAATTAAATGCTGCTTCTTAGAAGTATTGACATTATACAGCATTGTGGAAACAAATCGAGTCTGCTCCCATTGCATATTGAGGCGTATGGCATGAGCCTCCCCCAGCCTCTGATTTTCACTCCATGTGTATCTCCAGAATTTATCTGGATCGATGCCTATCTGACCTATGTAATAGTCTAGTAGATCATCCCATGTGAGAGGCTTTTCTACTTTCCCTCAGTCTCAGGATTTCGTTCGATGCCCATGTTTAGATCATTGCCTAGTATACGAGACTCGCCCATAGCCATGATGATCTTATTTAGTCCATCTGCATCCAGATCCTCTAGCCATGATCCTACCTTGAATTTATTGTATTCGATCTCATTGCCCTCCTCTTGATCATAGGCGAGCAGACCACAATAGACGATAGATCTGACTGCATTTAAAGACACGCCATCCTGAAAGAGTGATCCTAACTCATCCAGTCTGATGTTTAGATCCTCAGTTAAGGCTGCCCAGAAGTTCATAGAAAAATGTAGAGTGCGCTGTTTCCCTCCCAGCTTCACTGAAATGTACCCTCTTTTCTTGTTTGCCATTATGTATAAAAATAGACACACCTCACCCAGTAAGCCAGATGAGGTATGATGTTATTTCTTATGCGTTAGTCGATGCTACGATAGGGCCAGTCAATGTGATAGTCCCTGAGTAAGTAGCAGCAGCCTCCATATCTCCAGATACAGACAGTTCGCTGATAAATCCATCAGCAGTGTAGATCTGATCTCCAGATACAGCTGTACCAAATACAGCCTCAATAGAAGTGCGCCCTAATAAAGCAGTCGCTAGATCATCCACATTGTCATTAGTATCAGTGTAGTCTACTAGACCATCAAAAGAGATAGATCCAGAGATAACTCCAGCGATCACCTCTTGGAAACCTGATGAGTCTTTAGAGGTAGCCTCTGGCATGTCTACAGATAAAGAGATCTCACATGATGTAGTGTGACCTACAGCTGTGCCATCGATTTTGACTAAAAGATTAGTACCATTAAATACGCTAGATGCCATGTTATTATGTTTTTACTTTACAAATATACTACTATAAAATTTAGTCTTTGATCGAGTCTATATACTCCTGTATATCCTCTCTCCTGACTCTTAATTTAAATGAAATGTCAGCCTCCCAGTACTTGATCATTTCGCCATCTTTAAATACCCAGATAGCTGGTACAGCTTTGATCCTTTCTCTCAGAGCTTCTGGCTGCTCGTTTAAATAAGCAAACTGCACTCTAGCTCCTTTAAGTCCATTTAGATCTATTGAGTTTCTCATATTCCACTCTGCATTTACTTGGATCACAGCGATGCCTTGACCATAGATTTTAATCATTGACAGTAACCAAAATAGAAAAACTAGAGCTCTCATTCTTTTACACTGATTTTAAATAAACGCTCCTCGATCTTATCCAGCTTAGATCCTATCTCATCTACCTTTTTCTGAGTATTCATTATAGTCTCTCTGACTAGCTCATCCTTTAGGTCATACTCAGTACGAGAGATCTCTGGTTTAGGTAGCTCTTTAGCTAGCTCAATATCAGCCTGTAAAGTAGTGTACATTAATATTAAAGAGGCCACTCCACCTATTACTATGGCGATAGTTTTAAGATCTAGAGTCAGCTGTGTGTTTTCGTTTATTTCGTGTGCCATCGATAGCGTATTGTATTATAGATACAAAGATACTAAATCGTGATTTTTACTATTCGCCTCAGCCTCAGCAGTCAATAAAAAAAAAGGCATCCATTAGGACACCTTTAAAAGTTTTCTAATAGAAAACCTATAGCTATTTCAGGATCATCTTAAACCATGCGTATCTCTTTCTGGTACTCAAGTAGTTTAGATCGCCATCATTGCCATAAGCCTCTCTCTCAAACGAGATATTTTCATACGCTTTGAGACCATAAAAAAACAGTTTAACAAACCACTCTAGCAGATATAAAACATAGAAAGGGATCACTAGGAGCTCCAGAGCTTGCTGGAAATGAATTGACTCATGATTGATGACCTTTCTGTTTCTAGTTCGCCAGAAGTCCTCTGAGCTGTCTCTATACTTCTCTCTGAGTATGATATATGGAAAGAGTGCGATCCCTCCTATCTTCATAAACCATGAAAGACCATCTAAGATCTTATCTGAGTATATTACAATAGGTCTAAGATCTCTGAGCTTCATTAGGCCTCCTCTACTTCTACCTCTGGAGCTTCGTCTACTTCGTATGATCCATCAGCTAAATTGATATTGATAGGCCCATACTTCTCTTTAAGCTCATCAAATAATTTCTGGCGCTCTAACTTTAAGGCTTTTAGAGCATCCATAATATCTGACTCTGCTAGTTTTACATTGGCCAGCTCATTGATTAGTGCTGATCCTCTTTGCTCTTGAATTTTGAGCGCTTCTAATTCGCTCTCTTGTAGTTTCCCTTGTGACATTATATATAGATTAAAATTAAACTGTTTCCTCAGAGGCTGGCGCTTCTGGCTCTGGATCTTTTTGTAGTCTTAGATTTACTTTACTAGGAGATACTTTTTCCTGTAACATTTGATCTAGAGTTTCCTGTAATTTTTCAGTATTTACTACTGACTCGATCCACGAGATCACATCTGGCTCTCTTAAGTTTTCAAAATCTACAAAAGCATCAGCCTGTGGAGCTTCTAAAGATTGTACATTATTGATATACACAAATGTCTGATCTTCATTTTCAGCTATATAGCTATAGTGTACATTATAGATAACATTAGAAAGTCCATCTACATTAGTGTAGCAGTCCACTGAATTGATTTTAAAAGTGTAAGTGTTCGCCATTTGTTTATTTTTTACAAAGTTAAGATTTTTAAATGATTGCTGTTACTTGTACTTTAATTTCAAAATATGAATTTCCCCATGATGACTCAGCATCTGACCATGCAGAATAAATAAACTCCCACTCATCAGTGTTACCTCCACCAATAGGCACAGTAGCAGATGGCTTCCACCATGAATACCCAGTAGCTGAGTTTGAGGCTTCAAAGTACCAGTAGTCACAGGGATCAGCAGCATATTGAGCGCTATCTTCATAGCTTGAGGTAAAGCTATTCCAGACCAAACCATCATCTGGGCCTGTATTTGCTGATGGAGTAGATCCACCAGTTTCTCTATTCCATTGATTAGCTGTAGATCCTGTAGTCACATTAGACCATGAGCTCTCACTGGTAGGAGTTCCAGAGCTAGTGCTATGATATTTTAGAGGCGTATGTACTTCTGGATGATAGTGTACAGTACTAGATCCTACTGTGCGCCTTAAAGAGTTAATACAAAAGTCTCTCCTGTAGTCTGTGCCATCTGCATAGAAAACAATAACAGGCCTGTATAAAACACTCTGACCAGCGTTTACTTTAAATTTTAAAATTCGCCATTTTCTATTTGCTTTAGCTAAAGGATCTGGATTCCATACTGTATTGGATGGATCTGTAAATCCTCTACTGACTCTGCCCTGAGCCAAATCCTGAGAGATATAAGTTTTAGCATAATTAGTAAAACTATAGTAGGTGACATTAGTACTAGTATTGAATGTAACTACATTGTCATGATCATAAAGTCTAAACTCGCTCATGGAGTGAGGACTAAATCCATCTGGATGACTAAATAGCTGTCTGTGATTTATAGGCGCATCTGTAAAGTCTCCAGCTGAGGTACACATATCGCCTAGAGATATATCATCAGCTTGAAATTGAAAAAAAGTAGATTGAGGTATAGTGCTATTATAGTCATCCACCTTTAACTCTTTAGCTATACCATAAAGACTAACGCTGTTAAAATTAGTATCAGGTACTGCCATTGATCATCGCTTTTAGTTCGTCAATTTGTTTCTGCTGTTCTTTGATTGCCTCGATTAGTACACCTACCATCTTGCCATAATCTACAGCTCTAGTATCGTCATCTTCTGAATACTGAGACACTACTTCTGGTAGTACTTTTTCTACCTCCTGAGCTATGACTCCTACTTTTCTGCGTTTGTCCTCTAGATCAGTTCTATTGTAGTATACGCCTCGCATTGATAACACCTTATCTAAAGCTCCATCAATAGTCTGTACATTCTCTTTAAGGCGCTCATCAGAATAAGCGATCACATCACCAGTCATAGTAAGTGTACCAGACTGATTAATAGTTAAAAATGCTCCAGTGCCTATACTGTTAAGAGTAGGCATTGAAGTAGTGCTACCATGAATCTTAAAGAAGTTATCTGCATCGTCAGCTCCTACTGCCCAGTAGTTGTCATCATTATAGTCAGACATTTCTATCTGAGGCGATCCAGCATTTGCGATGTTTAGTTTTATATGAGCTGTGTTAGCTGTTTGTGTAGATATTGTCAAACTACCATTAAACACTGCTTGCTGACTTCCAATACATTGTAGCCTAACTTGATTAGCTATATTTGAATCTTGATGTAAAAATATACTATCTCGTATTCTTAAAAATCCATTAAATTGAGCTATAGCAGATGATGCGCTATCTAAATAATTATCTACTAATAACTTAGCAGATGTACTGCCAGCACTTGTGGTACCAATTAGTAAAGCTCCATTTCTTTTAAGTCTCATCCTTTCGTCAGACGATCCTACATTTGTGCTATTAGCTACATTACTAATATTAAAAGTTAAGTCACCTAAAGCGTTACCAGTTCCATCTCCAGTAAGCCATATTGATGCCTTATGATAGTTATCAGTTGTTACTGTGTTGTCTGCAATACTAAACCTTAGACCAGCATTTCCAGAGTTTCCTGATGTAGATCTTAAAGTTAATTGAGAGCCATTATAATTATCTTTAAACTCTACGAGCTTAAAAGGATCTGTAGTGCCTATTCCTAGTCTAACATCATAAGTAGCACCAGCTGATGTCTGGCGCATTTTTAGTACAGCCTTGTCCTCATAATCATCCCATCTAGCTCCAAAGTATAGATCACCTCCATAGACATCACCAGTAGATTTAATATATGATCCCTCAGTATTGTTATTATCAAAGAAGTTGATATAAGAGGATGAGTTATTAGTCGATGTAAGTGTGATAGCTCTACCACTGTAAGTATAGTCACCTATTTGGAGATCATATTGTGGATTAGTAGACAGTATACCTACTTGACCAGCCTCATCAATATAAAGACCATTACCATTAGATCCTTTAAGATATAGCTCTCTAGCTCTGATATACATATCTCTATATCTAGCAGTACCACCATGACCACCATAACAGTCAATATATGAGCTATCTCCATTATATTCTAAATACAGTCTACCTCCAGCTACATTATCGCCTCCTATTCTAAGATAACTATCTACATCACTATCGCCTAGACCTATTTGTACACCTGACTCTGCATATAGATTTATCTTAGCGCTAGCATCACCATTAGTGCTAGTAGCATATACACCAGCTCTAGTAACTCCTGAGTCATTTCTAAACTCTACAGCGCCAAAATTGTTACCAGTATTTGCAGCATTTTCTCTAACCATTATGATCTTAGCGTTACCAGATCCATTAGTTAGTTTAATCTCGCCATCTCTAAAGTATGCATCACCTTGTATGCTGTGTCTTGAATTGCTTTCAAAATTAGCTACACTAGACACCTCTGTATTTATTAACTCAGTGAAAGTGCCTGACAGTGTGCTATTAATTCTACCAGTAAAATAAGCTCCAGAGCTTTCGTAATATCCATCTGGATTACTTATTTCTAAAGCTACCCATGAGTTACCACCATAAGTCAATGTCACTAACCTATACTCTGGCTCACTAGATCCAGCCACTCCATGAGCATAAAGACCTCCTACTGGGCTTAAACTAGATCCAGCAGATACTATAATATCTACTCTACAGGCGTGTCTAAGACCAGAAGTTCTATCCATTGTGATAGTACCATTGACATCATTACCTCCAGCATTAGCACATAATAAAATATATCTAAGAGGCTCGCCACTTCGATCAGCTATACCAAATCTATAGTTTATTAAATGTTCATAAGGCATCACAATATGACCACCAAATCGAACAGTTCCAGCTGTGTCTAGGTTATATTGTGGATTAGTAACATCAATACCTAGTCCAGTGTCATTAGTAACTAGCTGAGTGTTTCCATTTAATTGGAGACCACCCTGTGAAAACCCACCTCGCCATGTTAGCGTGACAGGTAGTCTAGTTGTTTGAGCATCTGTGGCCCATGCGCCCTCTAGTAAAAAACCATATCCAGTCTCGTTATAAATAACTGCCTGATTGTATGTCCCACTTCCTATGTTTTGAAAAGATATGGCTGGAGATGACATTAGTCTTAGCTGACCATTCATTGTCACCTGAGACGATCCATTTTCGCCATCAAATACAAATCCATCACTGTACCCAATTCTACCAGCTTTAGATGTGTCTCCATCATCATGTATAAAGATCTGCTCTCTTATTCTTACAAATCCATCTATCTGAGCTGCTGCACTAGATCCAGTAGATAAAAATCCATTGACGATAAGTTTAGCATCACCTGTAGCTGTTGTAGTATTTATTAAGACAGCGCCATCTGGTCTCAGACCTAAATTTCCAGAATTAGTACCTATGTATAAACTATCAGTCGAGTGTATTTCATTAGTATCAAAACCTAAAGTTTGAGTACCATTAGTCAGTACTAGATACCCATTAGTAGGAGTAGTACCTCCTATAGTTGGATCTCCAGAAGTTTGGATAGTTAGTCTACCAGTAGTAGTATCGCTTTCGTCTGATCGTAAGAATTGACTAGAATTAATACTATCTAAAAGTGTAGCATTAACTCCAGATAGTCCTGATCCATTACCAGTAAAAGTACCATCAGCAGCAATAGACCAGTTATTAGAGTCCAGTACAATATCACCACCATATTTAAAGGTAGCTAAAGTGCTTCCATCTTTAGATGTTCTAATAAACAAAGCATTATTATCTCCAGAAAGTCCCTCGCCATCATATTCTAAATACATAGAATCAGTAGTAGGAGTACCCTCTCCAAAAGTTATAGCAGCTGTGTTAGCTGATGTACCATGAGATCCAGTACCTATCCTAATACCATTCTCAAAAGTTATAATTCCAGTAGTAGAATCGTCAGCATTTGATCTAATATATTTAGAGTCAGTATAATCTGTATGATTTCCAGAGTGTAATACAGTATATCCATCACTAGCTGATCCAGATGTCCTATTAGGCGCAAAATATAATACACCACCAGAGGCTCTAAGAGTATCAAATGTAGTAGCAGATCTATAGAAGTTAATTCCCTCTCCACTGTTCTCTGCATTGTCTAAAAAGTATAATCCATTTAGACCTACTATATCGCTATTATTTAGATTTAAAGCATACTCACTATTAGCCTCAAAATATCTATTAGTCTGCATATTAATGAAACCAACGATATCTATCTCTGTATTATCTATAGTTATGACATCAGCATTACGAGCTCTGATTGTCATAATATCAGTGAGTGTATTATAGTTAATGTATGCTCTACCTAGATAGTCTGTGTCATCCTGATCATAAAAGGTGATCCTAGCATCTCCAGTAGTTGATGTATCTCCCAATATGATATTACCATTCACATGAAGTGCAGCCTCTGGATCAGTTACTCTGATTCCTAAATCAGTATTATTAAAATAAGATTTATCACCTCCTACATTTAATACCTCAGTACCAGAGTTTGCTGCTGTATCATTATAAGCAAATCGAGCTATTCTACTATCTGTACCTGACTGACCATTATTTACATAAAGTGCGAAATTAGCTGCTGCGCTGTCTCTTGTTATTAATGAGTAGTCAGTAGATGTAGCATCTGTCCTATATGCTTTTGCTGTATGTATTCCTGATGCATTTATATCTCCATTAGATCCAATATAAAGCTGACCAGTTGTTTGATTATATCCATTAGGCCTCAGATATACTGTACCAGCTCCAGTAGTTGATAAAGTGACATTAGTATCTAAAGATCTAAAATGTGTATCAGCAAAATAGTGATTAGCAGTTACATCATTTAAGACATCCAGATTACCATTACTATTAATCCTTAACGAATCAATATAAGATCCATTATTTGCTGTCTGAAATAATATCTCACCACTCTCGCTGCCATTAGATACATTAGTCATCTGAGCCATCATTCTAGCATAAAGAAGTGTCTCAGTAGGAGTAGCATCATTACCTCCATAAAAAGCAAATGATCCTATATAATCATCTGTTGTTTTTCTATCAGAAGTAACAGATATAGAAGTGAAAACAGATCCACGCACATCGAGCTCCTCATTAGGAGTAGATGTCCCAATACCTAGTACAGTATTAAGAAAATAACTAGTACCACCACCAATATTAAGCACCTCAGTACCTGTGCCAGCAGCAGCATCTCCATAAGCAAATCGAGCTATTCTACTATCTGTCTCTGTTTTAACATTCTGAACATATAAAGGAAAAGAAGTAGCTGCGCTGTTTCTAGTGATTATAGAAAAATCAGTAGATGATGATAAAGTTTTAAATGAGTCAGCTGTGACAGAGGAGTTAAATTCAGCAGCTCCACCAGATGTAAATTTTACTCTGGTAGTGTTATTATGTACATTATTTGTACCAAAATTAAAGGTTAAAGAGCTATCACCAGAGCCACCTGTAGTCTGTCTAGCAATAGACCAGACATCAGTATTAGCTGTAATCGATGCTCCCTCTACAAAGTTTATGGCTGATCCCCATGTCCCATCCTCTGATGATATTAGGTCTATATGCGAATCAGTAGACTCTAAGGTAAAACCTGTATAAGAGCCATTACTAGTATTAACTCCTACATTGTTTTTAGTGACATATAAATTACCAGTCATAGTATCTCCAGATACATTGACATATCTAGCATCAGCGATACTGGCTAGTGTTTTATTTTCCCATACTCCAGAGGTAGCGTTCCACTGTAATAGATCACCATTAGCCTGTGAGCTTATGTTTACATCATGTAGCTCATGCAGTCCCTCATTACCCTGTACTCTGACTCTGATCTTACCATTAGTAGAGGCATTGATCACAATAGCTACAGCTAATTTAAGATTAGGGCCAGCTGGCTCAGTAGTAGTAAATCCACCATCATTAGCTGGATCACACCACAGTACATCGCCATCAGTATAGGTAGAAGTATTGATCTGAGAGATCTCTCCAAAGTGTACTACTTGACCAGTAGATCCATTAGTGATCGCATCCTTAGTGATCCCTATAAAGTACTTAGGCTCTATAGTACCATCTGCTACCATTGGCGATATTAAAATGTGTCCAGAGTTGCCATCTGTTCCAGAGGCATAGACACCTGTACCCTTAGCTATAGTAGATCCTGTACTGTTCTTAACTGTATAAAAGACATATCCAGAATCAGCGCCATCTGCAAAAGTTACATTTCCAGATCCATCTGTTTTTAGTACTTGTCCATTAGATCCATCACTTGTAGGTAGGGAGTACTGGCTATTGACACTAAGTGATGTAGTATCAATACCATTTAAAAATTTATTCGCCATGTCGCTATTTTATATGTTATCCTATTTTGCTGATCAGTACTCTGACATCATTGTCTGGAGTACTAGCAAAGGTAACATCTACAGCGTTAGTAGTGCTACGCTCTACATCAGCAAATACTGTCTCATAAGTAACAGTATCAAAAAGCTGTACTATCACATCTCTAGATCCTAAGTTATGAGTCACAGTACCAGTATCTGAAATAGTAGCAGCATGCTCTCTAGCACTAACAGCTCCAGAAACATCTACAGAGGCTAGACCAGTGATGTGACCATAAGTGTCTAGAGTGATATCTTGAATTACAGTAAATCCAGAATTATTTACAGATGCCTGAGATGATGTATCAGCGTGATCGATTGTTATCGTTCCAGAGACATTAGTCGCATTAATAGCGCCACCTCCAGAGATTGTCACAGTACCACCATCAGCTACCTCTGTAGAAGTAGTGCCATCAGATACATTGAAATTATAATTATCATACTCTGTAGGGATTGGGATATTGTAGAAAGTAGATCCATCATTAGTAAACGCCCATCGATCAGCAGACTCATCCCATATCAGAGAGACATTTGTAGCTGTGCCTCTTTCTATCTCGATACCTCCATCTTCTGATGGCGTTCCAGCTTCATTAGAGTTAAGCGTGATGATGTTATCCTCAATAAGTACTGTCTCAGATATCTTAGTCTGTGTAGCTCCAGACACAGTAAGATTACCCTCTACCACTAGATCTCCAGAGATAGTAGGACTAGCATCTAAATTAATTGTGATCTCGTCTCCAGAGACAGATGTGTTAATGTTAGTGCCTCCTGAGATAGTAAGAGTATCAGTTCCCAATACTACACCATTATCAGTACCAGCATCAGCAGCGATGTCTAGAGTAGATGAGATACCTACAGATCCAGCAGCTGTCAAACGCCCATCAGCATCTACTGTGAAAGTAGGGATAGCACTTGCAGATCCATAAGATCCAGCAGTCACTGTAGTAGCAGCTAACTCAGTAGCGCCTATTGATCCAGCTTTGATCGAAAGCGCTCCACTATCAAACTCAAAGAAACTAGCTGAGGCATTTACTGAAACAGTAACAGCTCCAGATGATCCAGAGACTGAGATACCATCTCCATTAGAGATCGAGTATACACCAGCTAGATCTGTCCATGCAGATCCATTGTAGACATATAGTTTTTTATTTCCAGCTGTAGAGTTAAAATAAATCTGTCCCTCTACTGGAGTAGATGGCGCTGATCCTAGAGGATGCACTACTGCATTTTGGAGCTGATTCTGATTTAGATCAATGTGTGATAAGTACTTAGCCATAGCGTTTAATTAAAATATGCTTTGCCACTAAATGAGGCGTTAAATGTTATTATTACTCGTTTATTAGTTATGTGCTGCACATCTCCTATCACGATGTTACCAGAGCTGTCTACTACAGACACAGCTGGAAACTTATTCAAATCATGAGTTATGTCCCATGAGCTGCTCGCTGCTAGTTGATTATGCACATAATTTAAATCTCTATTAAGTAAGCCACCAGACAGTACTACATTAACTGTAGGGCCTGTCTGCTCTGCTACATTAACTGTAGGCCCATTTAAGGTCTCTACTACATTTAATGTAACTGCACTGGTACTATCTACTATGTTTACTATGCTCGCCATTAATCAGTTACATCCTCCTCTACTACTATTGATCCTTTTACATAAGTCTTAACCAGAGTAGCTGTGTATGTGATCTGGAGATCATAGTAATAAGTACCACCACCCCATGTGATCAAAAATTCAGTAGTTCTAAAATGACCAGCATCTTGATCTATCCACTCTAGTCCATCGCCTATAGTAAATGTCTGTACTATTTCACCAGTCACAGATCCTCTCCTTACTTGCATTTTTGGGACTCCAGAGGTAAGATCTAACTCGTTACCAGACTCTGCTGATCCCTGAAAGAATTTGAAGTCGATGATCTCAAATGTATCACCATTGTACTGTGTAGGTATGTTATAAGTAGCAGCCACTATTTACTCGATTTTTGCTTTAACAAAGGTACTTTATTTCTTTTTTACGATACTCGCCACTTTCTCTAGTCCCCTAGATGTAAAGTAGAATCCTAGCGCATAGGATAGTATCTGTCCCATGAGCTCCACATATTGATTAGCGATGTTAAATCCTTTGATGTTTCCATCAGTGATCGCAAAGATTGTATAGATCCCCAGAGCAAAAAGTGTGATCATAGGTCTGATGTTTTTAGATAGCCATGAATCAGAGGCCATATCAGCCTTATGTCTGTTAGTGATCTCCTTTTCCAGAGACAGCTCATGCTCCTGAAATATCATCTCCATCTCTTTCTCAAACTGTGCTTTTTCGTCTTTGGTCTGGACAAACTTATCTACTAAGCCTCCTATCTTTTCAGCTACAGCTCCACCAGTAGATCCAAATAATTTAGAAAGTATCTTAAACATCATCCTCTGATTTAGATTCTACATGCTCCCAGTACTTGTACTTGGTTTTGCCTTTCTTGTCTTTGTAGGCTTGTAGAATTTCCTGTCTATTCTGGCTATCGTTAATGTAGCTCACATGAATCCAGTCAGGATTTTCGTCATCACCAAACTCCCAGATCATCTGGTCAAAACAAAGATTTTCTCTGATGTAGTGAAATAGATCAGCATTAGTCTTAGATCCAGTAGCATCGATATCAATAGCACTGCCTCTCATATGTAAGGATCTGTGTGATCCACCTATAGCAGCATTAAGCGCCTCAGATCTAAAAAAGCTATTTACATTGATAGGCTCTGCTGCCCACTCTCTAAGAGGCTCAAATACATTACGAGCTAGTACTCTCATGTGTTTTAACTGATCTGCATTAGGCGTATTGTCTATGCCTTGCTCCTCTGCTGTCTGAGATCCAGTTGCCTCATCCCAGCTGATGTGTTTACTTATATATGTCATTGCTCATTTGTTTTAATTTCTACGCTGATCACAGCTCTGTAGTATGTTTTGCCATCAGTGTACTCCTCTAGATATATAGTCTGTCCTATAAGCATTGAGTATATCTTTAGTCCCTCAGCACTTAGATCAAAGTAATTATCTGGCGATACTCTGATCCTGTCATAGACTTGAGACACCAGCTGATTAACTTGCAGCTCACCTCCAGCTCCAGAATCATACGAGGTAACACACTCGATCCTGATCACAGTGTCTACCATTTTACTGTTACGATTAAACTCTGACTCTCCAGAGCTTACAGTATATACCTTTATAAAAGGCTCAGATGCGTTTAGAGGCACTTTATTATAGATCTGGACATTAGATCCATCTAACTGAATTACTCCAGAGAGATCGTCTATTATCGCCTTTCTAAGATGATGAGCTGGCTCTTTCATTTAATTGCGTTTTTTAAAGCGATTTCAAATCGTCTGATGATCCTTTTTACTCCTTTATTAACATTAGGCTCAAAATAAGGCTGTGCTGGCTGAAAGCGTGTACCATATTCTAGATATCCAGAGTATGGAGCTTTAGCATAGATGATAGCCTCTTTATTCTGGCGCTGATAATCATATCCAATATTACGCCTTAGATTACCAGTATCTATTGGCGCATCTTTTTGAGCATTGCTCGAAATTGCTCGAGACTCCTCGTTAAGAATCCTATGAGCTTCTTTGCTATCCACTTTAAGCAGTTGCCTAAACTTCTTAGCCAGCTCTTTACTGTCTTTAGGATTGATTCTAATTTCCATGCTTTGAACATTTGACTAAGCTGTAGAAGTCTTGATCGTACTCCTCTATGGCGTTTATCTTGTACTTTCCTGACTGGCTTTCTAGCTCTAGTAGGTCTGTTTGTATTTGCAGTCTGTCTGCTGTCTTTTTTCTCACTATTAGCTCCAGATCTGTTACTCTTTTTTGACCTGTTTCTAGGTTTTGGAGTTGGCTTTTCAGCTCCTTTTTGTGCGCCCATATTGTCGAATTTAAAATCAGAGCAGACTCAGATACACCACCATACCCATCAGATTGAGTAGTCTGGCGATAGACTCTAACTCTTTTATTTAGTTTTCCAGCTTGCATTAGATGTAGATCTGTTTGTATGGATCAAGTATGCTCTGGATATTTAAAGGTAACTCTGTCACGATAGTACCAGTCACAAATGATGCTCTATTATCATACAGTGTAGAGACAAACATTTTGAGAGCGCTTTTGATCACTTGATTATTTAATCCAGCTGTAGTGTATGTGATCTTTACATCTTTTGCTGGAGTGCTATTTAAGATCAGTCTGTTTGATCCTACTCCTTTGGTAGTATATCCCACAGCAGATCCCTCAGCTGTAACTGAGCTGATCGAGCTCACATCGCCAAAAGGTAGATCAATGACCTCGCCATATTCTACATCTTCTTGATAGTAAGTTCTAGACTTAGCCACGATGTCTGAGCTGATGTACATCTCACACCACTCTCTGGCTGTAACGATCATATTTTCTAGCAGACCATCATCTGCATCAGTGTCGATCCTGATGTAGTTTTTAAAGTCTGTCTCAGTCAAAGGCTCTGATCCTACTACTGAGTTAATTAGCATCTCTGGCATTGCTTAGCTCTTTTTAGTTACTCTTTTTGATACTGCTTTATTTTCTTTTGTCTCAGCTGGCTTCTGCTCCTTTTTGACAGGCGCTTCTTTAACTTCTTTAGCGATTCCTTTCTGGATGTATTGCTTCGCAGTCTTGTCGAGGATCGTAATGATCTCGCCCTCTCTGAGTAGCCTTTGGCCATTAAATACCTGTTTTAATATTTCTACTTTCATTGTCAAAAGATTTAAAACAAAGGTACTAAAAAAGCGCCACCTCCTCTGATAGCGCTTATAGTGTAGTGTGCTGTGTGAAACTGTAGTCGTTTATGTAGATCCCATACTTGTTATCTGGACTAACTCTGACAGCACTCATACCTCCTACTATGCTGTAGTGCATAATAAAAAAAGCATCAAAATGCACAGAGTACAGTGCAAAATAATCTACATCACTTTCAAGGTATTCTCTATTTTTAGACTTAACATCTAGCAGAAATTTGACAGTAGATCTATTACCCTCGTCTGATCCACTGTGAGATTTGACCTGTATTTTGTAGAGCTGACTATCTACATCCACTATAAGATCATAGGGACTAGAGTGTCTCAGAGGCATAGATACATCATATCCTCTGGACATGCACTCTAGAGCAAACTTATATTCGCCTAGACAGCCAAATTGGTTAGAGGTCATGCCTCTAAAGTAACTAAAAATCAGTTACTTGTCTAGAGGCTTACTCGTATTTAGCAGCTTTCATGATCCTGTAGATGGCGTATGCAAACTGTAGTCTACCACTGTAGACATTCAAAGTAGTGTACTGTCCATCGATCCTGTAGCGTTTTTCTATGACTCCATCATCGCCTTTAGCGTACAAAGCATAAAAGATATCGTCATGCTCAATGTAAACTACATCATGCAGATCTATAGCCTCCATGATCTCTACTGTGTCTGTCTCGTGTGCTATGAAAGATACTACTGGTCTCATCGCATGCTGGCATCAAAACAGTTACTGGAGCAGTACTCTCCATCTTTTTTTACTGGTCTGTCACACTCTGGGCAAGTGTACTCATCGTCTTTCATTTGGCGCTCAGTTTCTCTGGATAGCCACTGGTCATAATTGTTAATCATATCATTTAAATTAGAAGTTTCTCAAAGGTATATAAAAATCTCTATCGTTTACACTTTGTAAATATTTTGTGTATTTGTAAATATTTTGTATATTGCAGTATATTAATCAAATAATTACTAATTAAATTATCACATTATGACTGCAAAAGACCTACAAACTCACCTAGATGCATTGGAAAAACACTCATCTAACTGGAGACAAAAGATGGATCAGATCACAGATCCTAAAAAACTAGAAAATTTAAAAGTTAGATTTAGTAACGATATGACTTTCTACACTGCTATGGCTAACAAGTACAGATCAATGAGAGAGGCTTACAGAGCAGAAGTCAATACCTATGCTGATCTGCTTAGATACGCTAACAAAAGACTAGATATTATATAAATCAATTAGGGCCTCGAAAGAGGCCTTTTAACTTTAACCCTACTATTATGTCACAAAATTTACCACAAATGACCAGCGAACAAGTCAAAAAACTACTCTGGTTAGTACCTATGTTTGAGGAGCTAGAAACTGAGCAGCTAGAAAGGCTGGTATCTAAAGCCTCTCAGAAAATTGAGGAGTGTCCATCTGATGAGACTACTTACTGGATCGAAACTCAGAGAGCTGCATCTAAGACTTTATCAGCTCGATACATTGAGGATGCTAAGGCTATGAATTATAGAGTATTTGTACACTAAGATGGAAAGAGTAGTCATTAAATTCAATAAAGCTGGAGACACCTTTGATCTCTACTGTAGTACACGATTTATCCAGAGCTTTCAGAATTATGGCCCAGCTGCATTACACGCCTGTGCGATCTGTGAGCTGACTGGGACTAAGTTCTTTGCTTTTGAGGAAAACCACTGGCGAGATCATAAGCCTTACAGAAAGATCCTTAAGCTGTTTGATAAGCTGGAGATCTATAACGCTAAGAGACTCATGAGTCTTAGGCTGGGGATCAATTTCTGATCCAAACCACTACAAATAAAAAAGAGGCCCTACAGAGGCCTCTTTCTTGTATTAGCTAATTATGTATTAGGCAGTCTCTAAAGCAGCTTTAGCAGCAGCGAAAGTACCCTGTACAATAGCATTAGGTAGATAGTTAGTAAGTGCTACACGCTCGCTAGCTTTCACAGTTACAAATCCATCTCTAAAGTTAGTAGAATCCTCACGAGAAAACTCTACAGCTAGATTCTCACGAATCCAAAGCTGAGTAGCTACAGCTAAGTTACCTACTAAGAAAGATCCAGCAGATACAGCAGTGCTAGCAGTTACATTAACACCCATGATATTAGGCTGTAGACCTGAATAGATTTGCTGTCTTAGGTACTCATTAGCAGTAGACTTAAGTAAAGCGATCTTGTGTAGATCTGTAGGATTAACTAAGATAGTATCAGCACCATAGTTAGATAGAGCTAACTGGTTTAGAGCTACTACTAGTACATCATACTCGTTAGCAGACTCGATAGCGTTAGCAAATCCACCAGCAGCGAAAGCTGATCCATCAGTGAATAAACCATCTAGGTTAGGTGAAGTACCATCGCCATTTAAGATCTGAGAGTCCTCTAGAGATAAGATCTTCTCTGGTACACGAGCTGATAGGTATGATAATAGCTGTGGAGTATCATTTAGCATCTCCTCAGTGATTCTCATAAATGTACCTATCTTCTCCATGTTTACAGAGCTAGCAGCGATGTCAAAATCAGACTGTCCTAAAGTTGCACCTTGAGCAGCAGCAGCAGCGCCATCATCGTATGCAGACTCTTTTGGATAGCGAATAGTTTGAGCATCAGTAGATCCATTAGGGATTAACTGGCGAATGTGTACTCTGCGTGATGGATCAAATTTGATATCAGAGATCACTTGCTCAGCAGCTACTACTCCAGTGTAAGAGTTAGCCATTGTCATGTCTCCAGCTTTGATCTCAAAACGAGCAGCGTTTGAGTCACCTTTAACTAGTCCCTCTACAGCACCATCTTTAAGTGCTTTTAGTAAAGATCCTTTAAAAGACTTAGGCTCAGCTCCAGCAGCAGCTTTTTTAGCAGCTACCTCAGCACTGTCTAGTCTTTCATTCATTCCTACTACTTGCTCAGTAAGATTTTTGATTTCGCCTTTAAGTACAGAGTCTACCTGTCCTTTAGCGTTCTCTTGAGCTTGGTTAAATGCTTTTTCAATTTTAGCATCTAACACCTCAGAGATCTGGCTTTTAATTTCGTTTAAATTTTCCACGATTAGTGTGTTTTTAAAGATTGTAAAATATGTTTGTAGATCTCGCTAGAGTCTGGCTTCACTACTTCTGGCTCAGTAACCTCTATGTCAGTTGGCTGAGTAGATACTTGCATGAATAAAGACTTTAACTTATAGATTTCAGCTTCGATGGCATAACCCATCTCGTCTGAGATATCTCCTTTTCTTAAGAGCTTAGCTAGACGATCATATCGCTCAGCTACTTGCTCTTTCTGGTTTCCTTTAACATCCATGATCATCGCCTGATCATTAGCTGCTAAGGTAACAGCGCTCACTTCAAAGAGCTTAACTTCTGACAGTTCTCTGTAGTCACCTTTCCACTCTTTCTGGATTGGTAAGATCCCTACGCTGTTCTCAGTAATTACTCCAGCTTTCATGAGCTCTAGCACATCCATTCCTAGTCTGGTCTTAGGGATCTGAGCCTCAAATACGAGACCTTTCTCATCCTCATAAAGATTAACCATCTTACCTAAAGGCTTGTCCATATCATGCTGATACAGATACTTAACTCTGCTGCCATTTTCAGCGATAGTCTTTTTGTATGCGCCTCTGGTGATGATGTCTCCATCTGAGTCCATGTTTCCAAAGACAGATCCATATCCTTTGACCATTCCATACTTCTCATCTGCATCGATGAGCTCGCCTAACTGTGTACTCTTATATAGAATTGTATTCATGTTACAAAAATAGATAATTAAAAATAATCACTTGGATCGTGTAAAGTTGGGGGAGCTATAAATATACTCATTGGCTCTGTCTTGTCTATTATAGGTAAATCAGCAGACTTCTTATAGTTCTTCATAGCCTCATAAATAGATCTGGCTAAAGGTCTAGCCTGTTCGCCCATTGAGTATACCTCAGCGATAGCCTCTGCTATTATTTCTCGTTTCATAGTTCTAAAATCTTTAAAGTTCTTTCCATAATAAGCAGCATAGCCTGATAGATCAGCCTCTAGAGCAGTATAATTCCATGAATCGATAAAGTTGTATTTACTGATCAATGCCTCAAATTCTTTTTTATAGGCAAAATCACCTAGTGAATAATCTAAAATATGTCCTAGCTCATGCTTAATGACATAATCTGCACCCTCATCTACTCCAGCATAAAAGCCTATATCATATTGTCTAAAGTTTGATAGCTCTATTTGATCATAGTTTCTAGCGCTCCAGTGAGTGATTCCTTTAGTTCTAGATATATCTATTTCTAAAGTTCTACTACCTACCTGTAAGCGATAAACAGTAGATTTCTGAGCAAAGGCTTGCACTTTCTTTCCCTCATCTCCATAAAGATCCTGATGTTTCAAATAGTGATTATAGATCCTTGTAACCAGAGACTCATTACCATCAAAGTATTTGTCCACCTCTACTCTTATTGCTGCTTTGATCCTTTGCTTATATGCTTTTTGACTTAGTACATTATCCACCTGTAACTCTGGAAAGTCAGATTTGATTTGAGATATTGTGTTAATGTATTGCTGAGCGATCTTAGGATCCATACCAGTCAGATCAGCATCTATGCCTAAATCATCTTTAAATGCTTTCTCTATCTCTTTTCGATTAGTAGTATCATATACTTTAGGGCCTTTAGCTGCTACAGCTTCTGCTGCCAGTGCAGTACCTTGAGACACCATACTGTCTAGATCTACCAGTGTGTCCTCTGGATAGTATACAGCTTGACATCTACAGTTGATCACATTCTCTGGTTTACCAGAATTAGCCAGATCACTAGGATGATCCAGATACTCACCACCTACCCAGAATTGCTCATCGATCTTAACCACCTGACCATCTACTCCCTCCATAGCAGCGTGAGCGTCTCTCACTCTGGCATCCTTAGCAGTGATCCATTCTTTGTACACAGTACCATCAAACATCTCACGAGCTGCCTCCTGACTGGCGTAATTACCAGCGCCATTAGATTCTGTCCTTATCAGTCTCTCAGCTTGTGACTTTGAGTAGCCATTGAATTTAGATCTGAGCACTCTCTGAGCTTGGCGCTCATTCATAGCCATAAACTCTGGATTACTCATCTGCTGCTTTAGAAACTTCTGGAGCTCTTTCTTTCTAGCTCCTGATACCAGAGTCACCTTGTCTCCAGCTACTTTTTTAGCTCGTCTAGCAAAGCGATCCACATAGATAGGCTCATCCATGTCTTTCTGAGTAAACTTCTGAAAATTCTTTTGATACCATCTTAGAAACCTAAGACCTACCTCTACATACAGATCCTCATACAGCTTAGCTATATCAGACTCTTTGAATAGATCTACAGTCTCTGGTAGTGATCTGGTTTGTAAAAAACGATCAGCGCCTTTGAAGTATTCACGCTTGAAGTAATTGTAGAATTTAAGGTACTGCTCTGTCTCTGCTAGCTTGAGCTGGCGATTAGCCTCTCTGATGTATTCTGCTTTATTGATCTTAGGAGCTGCTGTAGCTTGTGCCTTTCTGCTAGCCTCATATAGATTGTAACAGATAGCCATACGCTGATCAGCTTCTGGAAACTCCAGTATCATATCGATATTAGCTACACAGCGATCTACAAAGTCCTCTCTGAGCTCGTTAGGTTTTGGCTGAGGTAGAGGCATAGATTAGTCATTTTCAGCTATCTTCTTAGCCCATGCTACCATAGCTTTACCACCCCATAGATTGTAAGCTACATAGCCTTTATCTCTGTATGGCTCGTCTCGATATTCTGGATCAATAGCTGCGTTATCTGAATGTCTAGATAGAAAGCTGTGGATGCGTTTCACTGTGTCCAGAGATAGCGCCTCACGATTAGCTAACTGATTAGCTCTTTCCCAGCCTACTCTAGTGCCACCCTGTACTACATCTCTACCATACTTCTCTCTCCACTCTAACATTCGTCTGGCGTTATTAGTAGCGCCTTGAGGATAGTCTGAATAGGACTGTGCTTTTGTTACCTCATCATCTGGATCATCTTCTGGCTCTGGAGCTTCTACTGGCTCTGGTCTTTTAGAT
>Ga0070751_1000566_pt1 | contig 22805 bp, 26 predicted proteins | sample VirMetDEL_Aug_28_FD_78514 | JGI IMG/M metagenome (GOLD analysis project Ga0070751, IMG submission 78514) | Aqueous microbial communities from the Delaware River and Bay under freshwater to marine salinity gradient to study organic matter... | ecosystem: Environmental > Aquatic > Marine > Coastal...
TCCTCAAAGTCTTGAAATTCTAATTGAATAGAAGGATCATTTATTTGAAATGCCTTTTCTAATCCATCAGTTAACATTTCTCTCATTGGGTTTATCTGTGATCTGTAAAGTAATTTTAAACTTTGTACCATTTTATCTGCTTCACTAGCGAACCCACTTGGTGTAGGAAGTCCGAACAATCCTGGATCATTTACTTTATGTGCTAACATAATCTTAGATGTTGCCTCTTTACTTACAAAATCGAACTTCTGATAAGCGTCGTCAATAGTAATATTTTCTACTGTTGTTGCGTTTTCTTTATTATCATTAAACGCGACAATAATTCTATCACCACTTGTTCCTGTTAATTTATTTATGATAGCGTTCTTGGCATCTTCCATAGCTTCCTCAGAATCAGTTTCACCTTGATTAATATTTACAATAGTACCAACCGAAAAACTATTCTTTATATGTTTCACAAAGAAATTTGAAAGTTCTTGTTCTACCTCACAATATTGTATTCCACTTTGGTAATCTGGTAATGCGAATATTGGTTGAGAAGAAATTCTCTTGATGTATAATATTTCAGATGATTTACCATCACCTTTACCGAACGCTGGAAGAAATTCTGGTCTAAATTTAGATTTCAGATTCCAGTCAAAACTATACCAATATCCTGAAGGATCGTCTAATACATCTTGTTCTTTATTTACTGCTAATGTTCGTACAGGTATAGAATATAATTTAACAAGATCCCCGTTGTAATCATAAACAACTTGAAAGGCACATTGCCCTTGTACTTTAAAATCTAATGCTCCCAATCTTAGATCATCTTCACTTAGAATATTTGATATATCACCACCTTCTGATGTTAATAAACCATCACCAATTATATAATTAGTAAAGTTGTCTATAATAGCAGCGTTTGTAGGACTCCCGAAATACATACTCTCCACCTTATAGAAATAGGCATTATCAATACCGTTTGTTATATACTTTCCGTTATAACCACTAAGTAAAGTTGTTATATCAACTCGTTCATAATCGTTCTGATTTAATACGTGTATTCTTTTCATATTCTTTATTCTCTTTTTTATATTGTTATAATATCATTACTTGTGTTTGGTTCATATAGATTGAAATTCTCTAAATCGGTCTGATCAGTAACATATATCTTTCCTCTCCATAATAATGGATTTCTCTTTATTAATGTTATATCACTAATCGTTGTATCAAATCCATTTCCACTAAACACTAAATCTGTTCCACCACCACTTGTTAATATTATTTCTCTGTCAGTTGTTGATGTTATATATTCTAATGGTCCACCACCTAAACTAACTCCTATTCCATATTCAAAATATCCTATATCAGTTCCACCTGTATATGTTAAATTATATTGAACTCCTCTTGATGTTGTACCCACATCTTGTGTCAAAGATCCCGCTGTTCCATAATCACCATCAAAACTTGCCGATCCTCCTGATATACTCCATCCCAATACTGGTGTCCACGAGGCAGTACCATTACTAAAATCACCATCAACAACTAAATCTGTTTGATCCGTAACTCCATATATAATTCCCTCGTAACTATCTGCCTCATTAAATGTGAAAGAAAATTCTACTTGTAACATACCTCTTGTTTGTGATGATGTTAAACTAAGAGTAGTCTCTACCTGTGTTAATTCATTTTTCAGTTGTAACTGAACAGGTTCAAAATATTCTCTATATGGTACTGTTAGTGTGTTATCAGTTACGGTACCAGTTAATATACTTGTTATATCAGCGGTTAATATAATAGTATCCGCTGTGTATAAAGTAGTATCCGCTGTTATCGGAGTCCTATCATTTGGTGTTGTCGTTAATATTTTTAACATATTTCTATTATATTTGTCTTATACCTTCTTACATTAAAAAGCCATAAAAAAGTTTTTGTCCATAAATAAAAAAACCCCATACTTTCGTAAGAGGTTTTTTAAGAAAAAAAATTATAATATAGAAATTATAAAATTATCATTATAAATTATCTGTAGAAACTAATGCTTCTAACGCTGTTATCGCTCCACTTGTTAAATAGAATATTGGGTCTAATTCAACAGCGGTTGCTATTAACTGATACCCATTCAATGCATCTAATGTACCACCTACCAAAGAACTTCCTGCTATTTCACAACCAAACTCTTGTCCTATTAAAAATACATCACCACTGTTTGCTTCTACAAATATAAGTGGTCTACCCAACGCCATCTGTTTAACCTGATACTCCATAAGAGGAGTTATTTTAGTTAAAGTAAAATTAAGTATTTGAGTCCAGATAGTTGTTCCGTTATCTCTACTTGAAAGTATATCTTGTTGAAAAGTATTAGCAGAATTTTTCAATTCGTATTTAAATACTTCAGATAATGTCCCAAGGTTCGATATAAACATTCCTGTTTGTGAGGTTGTTGGTCCAAAACTCCTACCACCCGTTGAGGTGAACCCATATTCATCATAATTAGCAAACATAATAGATTTTAGTCCACTTACACCATCCTTACATTCCAAGTCTATCTTACCTCTAGTAATATCACACGCCATATCTATGTTGTTTATCTTTTTTATATTAATTCAGGGGAACATTAAAGTTCCCCTTATTAATTTATTTATTATTATAAGTTGTTTGTAGATACTAATGCATCTAAAGCAGTGATTGCACCAGCATCTAAATAATAGATGGGGTTCTTCTCAGTTGCCGTAGCGACCATTGTATATCCATTTAATGCATCCATTGTACCACCAACTAATGATGATCCACTGATTTCACAACCAAACTCTTGTCCAACAACGAAGACTTGACCACTATTCGCTTCCACAAATATAATTGGTCGTCCTAAAGCCGCCATTTTCATTTCATACTCCATTTCAGGAGTTATTTTTGTTAACGTAAAGTTTAATATTTGAGTCCAAAGTGTTGTTCCGTTATCTCTTGAAGATAATATATCTTGTTGAAATGTATTAGCACTATTCTTTAATTCATATTTAAACACTTCACTTAACGTACCAAGATCTGTAAGTGCTTCACCACTTGCTGTCGTTGAGGAAACTGTAAATCCATAAGCACTGTAATTAGCTAACATAATGGATTTTATTCCACTTACTGCATCTTTACATTCCAAATCGATTTTCCCTCTTGTAATATCACACGCCATTTGTATATGTTTATTGTTTTTTATATTAATTCGGGGGATTATATTTCAAATCCCCCTTATTAATTGTTAATTTTATTTATTATGCTGTTGCGTAATAAACGATTTCCGCTCCGAAACTATACCCAACTGCCGCTGTGAACTTAATCTGAGTGTTAATATTACCAGATAAATCTAATAATTCTTGAACTTTTACTTCGTTATAATCCGCTTCTAATCCTGTAAGGAAAGCAACGTTTTTAAGTCTGTAAGCAGCTATTGTATTTGCTGGTAAACCACCAATACTGATGATTGGAACACCTAAGTAATCCAATTCTTTATCTCCTACTGGTGTACCTACTAAGTAGTTTCCAATTTGAGATTGTTTGTAGTTTTTAGCTACATTACTTGATGCTACCATAACTAACATTGGATCGTTAATTACACTATCAGGAATAGCGTCGTAAACTTTCGCTAATTCTGCTTGTACATTTGCCGATGTTGAAGCCGTACCTACTACGTCTACTACATCTCCGTCTGCTGCCCATTGTGCTAATAAACCGTTGAAAGATGCTGTTGTACCATCACCTTGCCAGATTTCATTATCAATTGCTTGTCCCATATTATTTAACATCGCCTCTAAGATCCCGTCTAATATAGTTGCTGGTACCTCAGCGTGAGCTGAAAATAAACCTGCTTGTTGTGCTTGAAAAGTTTGAGCGAAATCATCTTTACAGATTTGTTCGTCAATTTTATACTTACTCAATGCTACTTCTTTATCTGCATATGTGATCGTTCCAGAAGGATCGAAACCACAACCCGCTCCTACTTGAAGAGCTGCTGAATAAGATAATTTTGGAAGGAATCCACTACCAATGATATTTGGTAAAATTGTGATTGCTCCTTTTCCGATTGTGTCTGATGCTTTAAACGCTTGAACGAATAACTCACCTGCCAGTGCTCCTGCGTAACCTGATGTTACTGTTGTACTTGTTGCCATTTTTATTTGTTATTTTTTTTTGTTATCCTTTCGATTGCATTCAACATACTTTCGTTAGATTTTTCAATTGTTTTAAAATTAATAGGATTTGTATTACCCATTGATTTTAATTTTTGAGAAACTGGTTGTTTTTTCAATTCCTCATTCTCTTTTGTAATCTCTTCTAATTTAGAGTTCATTTCCTCGAATTTTAATTTCAATTCAATTAATTCTTTATTCTCTTCGATTACTACTTCTTTTAATTCTACTTCTTCTTTTAATTCTACTTCTTTTAATTCTACTTCTTCTTCTTCTTCATCCATCATTTGTTCTTTCTTCTTGTTCATATCTTCTTCAACTTCTTCTGCTGGTGTTTCTTCAACAGCAACTTCTACTTCTTCTTCCGTTTCAGATTCAACATCTTCGATAGAAACAATTACACCTTCTGCGTCTGTAACATACTTTTTATCTTCGTAAACAAATTCACCCACGAAAACTTCTAAATCTTCATTTGTTACTGTATTACCTTCGATAAACTCATCTGCCGTTAACATCCCTTTATCAGTTTCCCAAGTCGCTAACTTAACGTCATCAGAAAACATTTTTAATAGTTTTTTTACTATGCTCATTTTGTTTGTTCTTGTATTTTTTTCACTTTCTACGGCGTGATCTCCATCTTTTCTAAAATTTATTTTCTCAAATCGAACAAAAGAATCGATTGAAAAACCAGTTGCCAGACCCGTTTCTACATATTCCGACCAAAGTTCATCTGATAGTTTCATTCCTACAACCCAGTCACCTTTTTCAACTGATAAACCAATTGAGTTTCCTTTGTCATTTGATCCATCTTGAACAATCCATTGTTCAACTACTGAAGTTCCTGTTAACCACTTATCATTTTCGTGATCAAAAGAAGTATTCTTCTGGTAACCTTTCATAATAAAATCTTGACTAAACTTCTCAATAGTTTCTGCGTCAAATTTTAAAAGAAATTCAGTTCCATCATCAAATTTACGAGGGATCTGCTGTTCAGGTCGTAATACTATTCCATAAAGTATTTTCTTTTTCTTATCAACACCAAAATTAATTTGTTGTTTTCTTACTTCTTCTTTCATAGCGATAAAATTAAATCCATTCGCGGGCTTTCCCACAATCGAGATTCCGTATAACATACCATCTTCGTAAACTACCTTATACATTAATTGATCTTGTTCCATTATATTAAAAAGTCATTTTTTATTTTCTGTCCAATTTTCAAATCTTACAGAAATGTTGCGTTGTTTAATCTATTTCTATCTAAACTTTGTTGTGATGTAACCTCATCACTAACTACGAATGCTTGAATAGGATTCGCATTTAAGTCATCTGTTTGTCCACCAATAGCGTCTGCTATCTGATTACTATTTGATTGTCCAACTAAATTAAATTGTGCTTGTGGTACTGCTGGTGGTGCAGCTCCTCCACCTCCACCACCTTGTCCTGGTACTTTAACTGCTAAGATTTTCTTAACAGAAGCGAATCCACTTGCTACAACTCCCGCCGCTGCAACCACACCCAAAGCAATACCAACAGGTCCTGGTATAGAATCTACCATTCCTGTAAAGGCAGATACACCACCTTTAATAGTGTCAATTGTCGCACCTACCACAGCGAGTGCTTTACCAGCAGCAGTTTCTTTTCCTGCTATATCTGATAACGTTCCGAACGCATCTCCTATTTTTCCTAATACATCTAATTTAGAATCCAACTCAGCTTTATTCAATTGTTTCCTTGCTTCTACATTCTCTCTTATTTGTTTTGTTCTCTCTTCCTCAGATATAGATGTATTATCAGTTATTAATTGTTCTCTCTCTTCTAATAAAGCCAACTTCTCTTGAAAAGATACTTCTTCATTCTCTAAATCTAATTGTATTTGTTCTTGTCTTAACTCATATTCCTCTTGTTTCTTTTCCTCTTCTAAAGCTTTTCTTTCATTCTCAATTTCTTGTTTCCTATCTTCATAAGCTATATCAGCATCTAATCTCGCCTGAGTGTCTTCATCATATAATGTTTTCTTAAATTCATAATCCGCAATTAATAATTCATTCTCTAAAGCAAGTGCTTCTTTCTGTAATTCTATTTTCTTTAGTGGGTCAGTTTCTAAACTCGCTTCAAATTCTAATTGAGCAAGTCGTCTAGCATCTTCACTTTCTAATAAATCTATTTGTAATTGTTTCTCCTCATTTAAAAGTGCCACTCTATTAGTTTCAGTTTCTTCACCCTTAGCTGCTATATCAGCACGTACTTGTTCTGTTGCAGCTTGTGCTGAGATTAAAGCCGCTACATTTTCAGCACTATCCTCTTTAGCGAGTTCAGCTGCAGCTGATGCTTCTGCTGCTTTAGCTCCCGCAAGTAAAGCGGTCTCTTGTTTATTTAATATCTCTAATAATTTCTCATTCGCAGCTTGTCTTTCTCCTATACCCAAATTAACATTATCTCTTATCTTCCTCTGTTCTGCAGCTTGTCGTTCTAATTCTGCTGATGTCTTTGCTGCTTGTGCCGCTGCTATGATTGCTGCATCAGTTGAGGCTTTATATGCTTTAGCTGTGTCGCGAGCCAACGTACCACTTACCTTTGATAAATTTTCTACTAATATTCCACCTATATCTCCCACCTCACCAGCAGCTTCAACAAAATTAGTAACTACATCTTTACCCGCTTGTACTGCGGCTACTCCAACTTCATATAAATTGTTCTTAGTTTCTAATATAGCTAAATTTAAATCATTAATTACTGATTGATCACCATTACCAAAAGGTGATTTTTCCCAAACAAGTTGTGCTTCTTGTATTCCCAGTTTAATACCAAAGAATAATGCTTTAAGAGGAGTTAATTGTAATGTAATTAAACCACCCAATACTTTTCCAAGTGCATCAAAATTATCTGATGATTTCGTAACAGCGTCATATGTTTCAACAAGGGCGTTTGCTACTTGTGAGAATACTTCTTGTATTGTACCCAATGTTATTGATACAAAATCCATCACACGTTTATTTCTCGTAAAGGCTTCTGTTAATCCAGCAACGGCTGCGATAATTAATCCAATACCAAGTGCCTTTAAAGCTACTCCAACCGACTTAACTGCACCACCCAAACCTTTAACGGCTTTCTTCTGAGTTTTCGCATTATCTCCTATATCAGTAATTGTGTGATTAACATTAACCGCACTTTTATCCATATTATCTAAAGCGTCTGTTGCCTTATCAATATCTTTTACTGCTCCATCCGATCTAACAATTAAATCAATAAATCTTTTAATTATATTATCTGCCATAACTTACTACTTATTTATTTTTTAAATATTTCTTTTTAATCCTACCCCACCTTGTCTTCGGAAGTTCATACTTCCCCTTTGCTATTGAAATATATAAATCTGTGTTACCTTTACACACCTCTTCATTTTTTAATAATCTTATAATATCTCTTAAACTTGTCATCTTATCTAATTAATTCTTTTTTCTATTCTTTCTTATTCTCGAAGCATCCAACTCATTTTTTCTTTGTAAAAAATTAACAAAAGTTAAAAATTCATCTATTGGTGTTTTTACTACTTCTTTTATTTTTAAATACTGTTCATTCGATGCTGAAAATATCATCGGGTACCATCCAAATTCTTCATTAAACTGGGTTTCTAAAGTATAGCTTCCACTTGCTTCAGTATTATCTTCCCGTTCTTCTGTTTCTTTATATAGATGTGAGAAGCGTTTAGTAAACTGTTCTCTAAACGAGAAAAAAAAACCATAACTGCTTTTAATATTTTAAAATCAACTTTTCTCATAACCTCAGTGTATTTATCTGTTCCATCATATTTTTCTATCTGATATAAATTTCCTTTTTTCTCTGTAATTGGTCTATACAATATACTCATCATCCTATCTAACTTCGTACCCTCTTTTAAATACGTGTCTAAATCAATAAACTCACCTGTACTCATCTTTTCAAAATTGGGTATTAAACCATACTCTACACCACCAATATCAAATCTTGTCACAGTGTCTATTTCTTCTTCTAAAGTTTTTTGTAAACTTAATATTGTCTGATCACCATCAGCTATTGGTACATCTAAACTACCATCGAAAAATTCAATAATTTTCTTTTCGTATTCAGATTGTGTCTCTGGCTTATTATATGTATCTGTTATTAACTTGATTGCCATATATTGTTCTATCGTTAATGTTTCTACTTTCATTTCTTTCTATTTTTTTTCTTTTTTATTTATTGATCTCTTCCTTTTTGTGTTACTGTTATTGATTGTGTTGCTCCGTCTATATCAACGAAGATGTTCATACTTCTTGATGATGTTGCTCCTGTTGTCTTTTGATCTATCTTCATAGTTAATTCTCCTTCACCACTTCCACTACCCGATATAATATCTACCCAAGTTATTCCATCACCTGAATCTATCTTCTCACCACTCCAACTTATATTACTCCCAACTGGTATTCCATAATACATACTCCCACTATTACTAACTATATTACGACCTGTTGTTCCACCAGTACCAATCTGATTCTCAAATATATCAACGAATAAATTAAAATCTGTTCTACCTGTATTTAGTTCCACTTTATAATCAGATATCTTATATCTATTACTTCCTATGATTATTCTATCATCTAAACTTAATTCATTTATAATAATTGGTGGAAGGTATCCTGTACATTTTACTTTCCTTTGTTTTTCATCATAGATAGTTTCTATCCAATCTTGCCAGTAGTTTGAGAATAAACTTTGACTTAATTCACCTTGTAAAAAAGGATCAACTTCACTACCAAAATTAAGTGTCTGTGTTACTTGATTATATAATTCATCGTTACTATTTCCCACTAAATATGAATAATCTAAACTACTTGTATTTCCCCCAAAAGATACTATCACTGGATTATCTGTTAAACTTATAACTCCATTATTATAAAAAAGAATTGGTTTAGATTTATTCTTCTCAAATTCCGTTTCAGATATATTAGCTTTTATAGATTGTCCTATTACAACATTACTCACAACTCCACTATTCGGTCCAGATATAACAGGCATTCTTTCGAACATCATATTTTCAAAAGGGACTTTCACTTCTAATTTTTCTTTATTATCAATATCATATTCTCCTGATAAATCACCATAACCTACTTTATCTCTTGTAGGATCAAATAATTTTCTAAACTTTTTCCCAAGTACATTCTCCGTCTTTTCAAAATTAAAATCAATTGTCTTATAAACTACAGGCTTAGTTATATCTATTTTATTCTGATCTATATACTGAGTTAAATTCCAAGTCTGACCACCTCTATAAAATTGGTTGATTGGTGCTATATAAAAACTTGTAGTAGATGTAGGACTAATTATTAATTTATACATTTTCATTATTCCCTGAAGAAAGTCCAAGACCTTCATCGATGGTACGTTCTGGCTAATTGCGAAACTTTGTGATATACCAATTGGGTTATTTAATGATTCTACATCTGTTATATCTGATTGCTGTACCCCAAATTCCAACTCTGTTATTATAGCGGTACAAGTTATCTTTGCTTCAAAATTCGCCTGTGGCTCTAAACATATTCTTCTCTCTCTTGATATAAGAGTTACATCATCTTCATCTGGGTTCTCATCACTACCGAAATATGAGTTATGAACACGATCACCTGTTATATTTGAATTATATCCCACTTGAGAATTATTCTCATCATATGTTCGTATAGCATAATTAATATCTTCAAAACCAGGATATGGTTGAATAAACCACCTCATATAACCAGAATAATGAAAATATCTATCATCTAAATCTGGATACACAACTTTCATATATGAATATCCTCCTGGATTAGCGGTTGAAAATGTAAATCCAATTCCATTAGTATCATCAATACCCAACATACCACTACCTGTAAAAGGTACAGTTATATCAAAACAACTTTCTTTCCAACTTATTTCATCATCACGATTTAACCACATATAAATATTATTGAAATGTGCTCTACCGAAAAAATCTCTACTAAAATCTATTCCATATTTAGTTTCTATTCCTTCTATTAATCTAATTATTCTTAATCCTGGTTTCAATTCTGTTTCAGTAACGGATCCTGTTGATCCTGTTATATCATAAGATGGTGACGCACCTGTAATAACTGTACCCATATTCCAATCCCTATCAGCGAATGCAATCAATGGAGTTATTACATCACCAGTCCCACCATTATCATTATACAGACTATTCTTCCAAGCAGTTTCTGCCCATTGAAAATCAAATTGTGATAAACTTGTGTGGAAACTTGGTGTTCCATTTATAGATGTATCTAAATTATCGAGAGTATCTTCACCAAATAATTCTGATAGTTGTGTTAAGTTTCCATAAAATGTAATCTTATAACTATCTGGTTCTCCATTTTTAACCTGAACACTTTCTAATTGTACTTCCCCATATTTAAACGGCATACTATCAAATTCAACATAAGCATCTATTCTATTATTAGCATTATATGGATTGTCTATATTAATATTGTAATAATGTTTGAACACCTCATTGTTCGTAGGTGTTGCTGGGATTGTAAAGGGTTGTGAGAAGTCTGAAAAAACTGAACTTAGTTTTTCTAAATCATTTAACTTAGAAGTAATACTAATATTCTCGTCCTTAAATAAATCTAATTTTTTACCACCGATGAAAATCGCTACCATATTATAATAAGTTGTTTATTTTTTCGTGACTACTTTCAAATCTAAAAGTATAATCACCTGGACCATCTGAATATCCTCTCTTTCTATTGAAGTTACTATCCTTTAATATAACAGGTCTTAAATTAGATGTCACAAGCTTTGATATTTGTCCTATATCATTACGATCAGAATCTAAATATGTATCATATAAATATATTTCATCACTTAAAAACATATCTTCAATAGGATCATTCATATACTCAGGGATCATACCTGTATTTAATATCCATTCATCTTTTCCGTTAACACTAAAATCTGTATTACTATGTAATGTAGTATCAATTGATCCGTTTATATCTACAACTGATCTTAGATAATCATCTTTCTTAACTTTTAAATTCTTTCTACTTACTTTACCCATACTCAATGTTTCTAACACACCATATCTGTTTTTAAATATAACATCAACTAATGGATATCTACAATCTTCATAATATTGTATTTCAATAGTAGTGTATTTTCCTGTGTAGTAATCAATTGAAAATGTTAATTGATTACCAAGATCTTCACTACTACCATTTACGGTTGGTATATTAAACGATCTTATATACTGAGTCGTTGTTGTTGATAACCCTCCCATATCTAAGATTGTTGTACTATTTAAATTTCCAACTACTATGGAATATCCATAGTGCTCATCAGTCTTATAGAATATTCTTTTAAGACTATCTTTATGATAATATCTTTTTACTTTATCTTCATTACTATCAATAGCTATTATCCCTGATAAAAGGACTTTCGGAACTGAATGTGTTGTAGTTGGTGTCCAACCATCGAGACCAAGATGAATTGATTTTACCGTATCTGTTATAACACCAAATAATTTATTCTCTCTTGTCACTTCTATCCACTTAGCCATTTTCACTGGAGAATGAGTAACGCTTGCACCCCCAACATAAGAAGCAATATATTGTCTAAAATCTATCTTACTTAATTTAGTAAAATCTAAATATAATCTTGTTTGATCATCTGAGATCAATTGTTTAGTTACTGACCAATCAGCCGTAGTTGGTATATCACTAACCACACCTTCCCATACTCTAACTTCAAATGTACAACTATCATAACTGCTATCTAAATTATTAAAAACGGGTCCTGATATAGTCACAGGCGTTCCACTAAAAAATGTATAAACACTAAGCGTCTGTGCGAGCGTCATTAAAATATCAGTATATAATGTTGTACCAAATCCATCTACTGAATATACAACTGGCACATCTACATTAAAATTATATGTGTTTAAACTTGTTAATAGATTAGTTACTGTTGCTGAGGTACTACCTCCGATTAGCACATACTCTGCATCTGGTATTGATCCTTGTGATGTAGCAAATGTTTTTGATACGAATACTATCAATGTACCACTAACATTAAAAGAGAAGTTTAATATATTTCCATTAGTAGGATTACTATTAAATTTAAAAGTTTCTCTGGCTTTTTTATAATCCGTACTTGATGGAGAATAAGCGAATTGAGGTGATCTTAACAATACATCAGAAGTAACATATGTATCAGTTGGTACTTGATCTGATTTCGCTGAAATAGCTATACCACTACTTGTAACAGATACTAAACTTGATACGTTAATTGCAGATATACAGAAACTATATGTTGACGCTGATGGACCATAAGCTGTTGAAAAGGATGTTTTGAATTCTCCCTTTTGATTATACCATTGATTAAAGTAAAATTCTAGATTATCATATGTACTTGTTGTTCCACCACCAATTAATATTTCTCCACTTGTAGATGGAGTAGATCCTGTAAAAGATAATGTTATTGTTTCAGGAGTTGTGAGTGCTGGGAATGATGGATAATACACAAATGATGTATCATCACCCGCTGATGGATTACTTAATAAGGTTATACAATATTGATTATTCGTTGTTAATACTTGTTCCGCTTCTGTATCTAAACTATATGTAAAAGATGAGTTCCAATTATTAACTACAAGATTAGATATATCTGAATAATTATGTTGAATCCCATAACTCAATGCATTATCATTCGGAGTTAAAGTAAATTCAGTTTCCATTATATCAAAATCATTAATGAATTTTGTACCGAAGTATGTATAATCAGTATCTAATGATCCTTGTATTGTAAATTCACCTGATGAAGCTCTATCTTCATTTGCTCCTACCCAAGTTATAGCCACTGATTGAGTTGAACTATTTGTAACGTAATCAAAGCTTAAACTATTTGTTAAACCAGGTACATCTAAAAATCTAAAATCTAATATATTCATATCTTATTTGTTATTTTATTATTATTTTATTTAAAAAGACCATTTTCCTGCCTCATCACTTGTCACTAATTCAGATACTATCTTATCCCACGACGCTTCTAATATCTTATCTCCTATATCACTTAAATCTGTGTCGAGTTTAGCTGCTATCCAATTCTGTGGTTTTAAACCTTTGTCTCTACTTTTAAAAGAATAAGGACTACCAAATTGTTCTAATCTTCCATTAACTCCTTTATCTTGAAATAAACCATAATAGTTCATAGATAACTGAGTCTTAATACTTGTATTAGATGTTGTTGATTGAAATGAAATACTCCTCTTCAAATCACCCGTGTCCACAGGTGCTCTGTTCCTCAATTGAGTCACAAGTTCTTGTAAGTATTTCTGAAATTTCTGTCCGTCTATTATATCCATATCTTAATTATATTGTTTCACAGAATGTGTTATTTGGTATTGTTAAAGTTATATTCACTATCCACCCATCTAATACATTTAAATCATTTAATAATAATGGAGTTAAGTCTGTTGTGCTTTCTAATTCTATTAGAGAATCGTTGTTCTGATTTCTTAAATAATTAATTAAGTCGTTTAATATAACATATGTTATATTTAAGTTGTCTTGTAAATCATCCTGTCCATCCCATTTATCTGTTGCTATATCATTACTCATATCCCTTTGATCAAAACAACCTATTTCAAATGTAAAGTAATTAACTGCTGAACTTGTTATTGGTGCTGATATAGGATTGATATGAACGATAGGGTATATGTTCTTCTCTTGAAAATCCTTTTGTTGTAATGTCGCAAAAACTACAGTATTTACATTTGTATTAGCGAGTAATCTATCTTTGATGAAATTAACTACCGTAAAGAAATCATTGTTTGCCATAATTATTATTATTTATTTATTGTTATACATTAAAAAGCCATAAAAAACTTTTTGTTTTAATATATCTTATATTTTTTTATATTTGGTTTAAGTACCCAATACATCCTCATCATCATAGCGTCACTATAATCAGGAGAACGTCCTATTAAATTCTTTATCTTATCCTTTGATAGTATTCTTAATTTATTATCATCGGTATTATCAGACTTCACTTGTTCCAACTCTTGTGTAATATCTGCCTTTTGTTTAGTAGTTACTTCAAATGAAATATAGATTTCATCTCCTTGTATATGTTCTGCTAATTTATAATAACATTGTGATTTTAGATTCTGATAGTATTCATCATTCATTGCCTTAGAGTTATTAACAAAATCCACACACCCTTTTATATTATCTACTATTCCACCACCTACACCATCACCATCAACTACCACATTTCTAATAGGTACTTTATATTTCTTTATTAATGATCTAATAACTTCCTCTAATTCATTTAACCTCGACTTATCATAATCATAAATATCTACTATCTCAAATCCTCTCCATACCATAATCACAGCTTTATCACTACCCAATCGGGCAACATCACAAGTGATATAATACTTCTCTTTCTCGTCACTAACAAATGTGTTGTTGAATATAGATAGTATGTTATCATAATCGATTAGACTATTGGGATCATTATCTGCTTCCCAATTACCAAATAGTAATCTATCTCTTGATGCTTGTGGGAGTGACTTTAAATTGGTGATATAATGTTTAGATATGAATCTATTATCTGTTGCTAAACTTTGTACGAACATCTTATTAAGTTCGAGTACTCCATTCTTAAATGGTTTATAAAATTCATTGTACACCCAATTCTTTTGTGGATTACAGGATCCGATTATCTTTGGGATAAGATCATATTCATCTAACCTATATCTTATTCTTGATTTAACTATCTGCCACGCTTTCTCCACCACTTGATTTACCTCATCGATAAAGGCTCCTGTAATTTCAAGTGATCCAAGTTCATCGAAGTCTGGATCTGCTGGATAATAGAAAAGATCTTTCATCAAGATCTCACTACCATTGAAAAATGTTATAATGTTTGATTGATTGTTTATATTGAAATGAATACCATTAACTACATCTTGTAATTTACATACCTCTAAAAAGGTTTTTAAGGTGGTCTCCTTTAACGTTTTTAATTTCTTACGTCCCATTAACCATCTTGTACCAGGATACTTTAAACAACTCTTAATTAACCAATAACAACCTACTACTGACTTACCCCCACCAGCACCACCACCAAAGACTATTTCATTAGTATTAGAGTCCTCTAATAGATCGAGGACTTGAGTTTGTTTTTTAGTTAGTTCCATACTTAATCTAATAGATGATCATCATCATAGTTTTTTGTTTCTTTCCAAACTATATTAGTATTCGTATTGATGTTCTCATTCCTTTCACTCCACTTATGTTTATTAGTTAATATAAACTTTGTGATGTTTTCTTTCGTCCTACCATTAATCGCCAACATTTGTAACCTCAACTCTTGTATCTTATTGATTTCTTCCATTCGGTCTGCGACTGTGGTATATTTTCTTGTAACATATCCGATCCAATCATCCATTAACTTATTTCTATAAAGGAATTCCTTATAAAATATGTTACCATCATCCACTTCACCAATGACTTCACCATCATCATCGAGTACTTCAGTTGTTGATAACAACCAATCTTCTAATTCATTTAATATTATATGTATTCTATCTTCTGTCCAAGTGGCGAAGTTACTACCATTATAATCTTTTGTAAATGGTTTAGTGTTATCACTTGGTCTTATCTTTCCATACCCACCTACTTTTCTTGGTTTATCTTCCATAATTAATACTTCTCGTGATTTTTTATTCGCTGTTCAGCGATCTTACAATATTCTTCATCCATATCCATACCGATAAATCTAAACCCTTCTTTTAGTGCTGATATACCTGTTGATCCCGATCCCATAAAAGGATCGAGTACAACTCCTCCTGGTGGTGTTATTAATCTACATAAATATCTCATTAATTTTACGGGCTTAACCGTTGGATGAGTTGAGGTTGTTCCTTCTTCTAATCCAATATTACGTTCTTTCTTACTAACCTTTGCGTTATAGAAAAATCTTGATGCCCCACCTTTATCACTAAAAGCTTTCGGTTCTACCACTACTTTCTGTATATTATTATTTTCTGTTCCTACATATTGTTTTCTATGTCCTCCTTTTCTCGGTTTTCTATTCGGACTATCACCTTTTAATATACCTGTTTGTTGATCTAAAATATAACAAGGGCAATTCGAATCGGTGTGAGTATTTCCCGTGTCGTTGTATGTTCTATGTATATGTTCTCCTTCTATTACATTCTCACACAAACATTCTAATATAACGTTTGCTGGGAATCTACCTGTCGGTTTTTTATTTATTGATGAGTGTTTAGTTTCTACCATCTGACTTTTCCCACCATCACTACCAACTCTACACTCATCTATATTAATTCCACCTGTTCCCCACTCTAATACATTCTTTACTATAGTCTTTTCTGATAGAGGTTTTCGTGCCAAACATATAGGTTCGTTTGCAGGTTTCAAACTCGTTCCGAATCCATTAAAATCATTATTATCAGGATCTATCTTCTTTATATTTTTCTCTATGTTATGACTTTTCGGAAAGCCACTTCCATACAACCACATAATCTGATCCCTGATTTCAAACCCAGCGTCCTCAATGTTAACTACCATTCTGTGATATGTTCTTGTACCACCAAAACTCAGTATGTGTCCTCCTGGTTTTAATACTCTATATACTTCCTTCCATAATTCTACTGTTGGTACATCATAATCCCATTTCTTATTCATAAACGAAAGTCCATATGGAGGATCGGTTACAATAGAGTCTACTGAGTTATCTTTTAACTTCTTTAATCCAACCATATTATCACCATTGAATATTTTATAATTCTTCTTTTTCATCTATTTAATTATTATTTTTTTCCACTACACTATTGAAGAACTCACTACCATTATTCAATGAATGTATTTTACTATTATTTAATCTACCACTTTCAAATATAATTCTTAGATCATTAAAATTTAAATCTCTATGATCATCACATTCTTTCTGTGGTGTTTTATTATTATAAATTCCATTAGAATTTATTTTATCGTTATTTCTTGCGTAACCATTTGAATAATCCATATCAAATCCACATACATAAATATTACTTGCTCCCATTAATATAGCGAGTGATAACATATGTACTGCAATTGTGTGTCCATTACTATATGATTCTTTATGACCTGTCTTATCTTGTAATAATTTCTGTATTAGTTTAGACCTTTGGTGATGTACCCAAGGGTTTTTCTTTTGAACTGTCCATTGATCAAAAGGTATATGATCTATATTTAATTTATTTGTCATATGATCGTGTATTGTATTATCTACACTATCTCCCCATACCAATTTACTTTCAGGACGGGAGTTAAACTTATCGGTATATCTACCAACCTGAATACCATTCGCCCATAACCAATAATCTACTTTTATCTCAGGTATTATTAGATCACAATTATTACAGGATATAACTATACTATCTTCTTTATTAGATTCTTCTATTAGAAAGTCTAAGTTTTTATTTAAACTCGGTCCTAATCCCAATACATAAATATCTTTACCTTTATGTATATCTACTAATTCTTCTATATCTTTTCTCATATCTTTATCTTAATATTTTTTCTATTTTCATTTGTCTTAATAATACTTTTATATCATCACAAACTACTTCTGGTATATCATAGGTGTAGTGGTCTAAAAACTTTTCCCATATCTCTATGTTATCATCCAATTGTTTATTACTTAATTTATCGACTAATCCTATATCCCTTGCTATTAGTTTATTCTTCCCCATTCTTTTCTTTCTTTTGATCTTGATATCGTTGTGCCCATTTCTCTTTATGTGCCTGATAATACTGTGATTGATAATCTGGGTCATTACCTTTATTCTTTTTATAATAATCTTTATCCTGTCTCTTTCTCTCAGCGTAATATTCTTTTCTATAATCAGCGTACTTCTCTTTTATCTCTTCTTGATTCTTTTCCCAATAGTCTTTTCTATATTGTAATAGTCTTTCTCTATTATCCTGGTAATATACTCTTCTGTATTCTTTTATCTTCTCAGTTTCTATTTCATATAATTCCTGTAAGTTATCTGTTCCTATTTCTTTACTATACTTATCATACTGAGGAGTCCCTATATTATTTTTATCTAATAAGTATTCTAATTTTTTTACATATTGCATTTTAATTCATTTTATTTTTTAATTATTGTAGTATCTCAACGAACTTTTCTAATCTGATTATCATCTGTTGTGTTAATCCAGGACACGCGCATAGTTCAATCCTACTTCTTGTTATTTCATTATACAAAGCGAATAACCTCTTCTGTTCAGGACCGCTCATTTGTTTACGGCTATGTAGATCCAGAATAAATTCTTCTTCATCTTCTGTTAAATCCCTTGACTTTTTTAACCAAGAGAATTTGTTGAGGTATTTTTTCCTACGCTCACAACCAGGACATTCTACCACACCAACTACCTTTGTAACCTTACTTATAATATCACCAAATCCCGATGGTTTTAATTCTTGGTTAGATAATTCTAATTCCTTATCTAATTTTTCTAATATTTTCGCACCTGATACAGTATATTCATTTCCTTTTTTATTTTCAGAAATCCACTTACCTTTTACTTTCCAATATTCTTTATTCTTTATCGTTACACTATTTTTATCCTTTTTCATAAATTTTTATTTACTTTTTTTTATTATTTTTCTGATCCCACTTTTCGTTGATCTCTTTTAATATATTATTAATCTTAACATTAATCAATTGATGGCTTACATTAAGTTGTCTTGCGATAGCTCTTTGGCTAAACCCATACTTTTCCCTTTTCTTATCCCAAGTTAAATAATGTAATTCGAATAACTTTATATCACTTGGTCTAAGATGTAACACAACTCTTTTTATGAAGTCCATCTTCTTTGTATTCTTAATGTCTATTTCCATATGATCAATTTCCTCCTCTTCACTATCATCTAATTGATCTATTACATATTCATTATCTACTATCTTATTACGACCACAATTTTTTCGGTGTAGATTTCTTAATGAAATAAATATATAACTATCAGTGATCTTTTCATAAGGGATTTGCCATTTAGTCATATTGACTAATAATGTGTGTAAAAGATCACCACCTTCATCTCGACTAGAGATAACATATGCCATATTCAACCAACGATTATAGTCTGCTTTCTCTACTCTCTCGATCATTCAAATAATCCGTTATTTTATAATATAGATCATCCCTAACGAATCTTTTTCTACGAGGTGGTAACTCATAGGTTAATTCTTTTAAACGTTCTTCTATCTCTTCTATTTCGGTTCTATAATTCTTTTCCATTTATGTGTGTGTGTATTTATTTTTTACTCTTTAATATTATCAAGCAATTGGTAGTGGAGAGAGGGTGGTGGTAATTATGAGTATTATGCCATATACCTATACCACCTTATTATAAATTAAACCTAACTACTAATTTAATTATACCTCTCTGTATGTCCCATCTACCATTTATTATTCATTCTTTTTAAATTCCTCTAATTCTTCTCGTAATTCTTTATTTAACTGATTACGTCTTTTATTTAATTTCTCTTTGTTCTCTTCTCTATACTTCCTAGCGTATATTCTTTTCTTCTCTAACTTCTCTTCTCTATCCTTTTCAAATAAACTTTCTTGTTCATCACTTAACGCCTTTCTTCTTTCAGATTGGTAATCCCTATTCTTCTGTAATCTTTCCTCTTTCTCTTCGGGAGTTTCTGATTCTCTTTCCTCTAATATAATATCTCTTCTGTTCCTTGCGTATTCTTTTGCTTGTTCACGATAAAGTTGTTTCTTTCTTTCCTTATCATCATCAAAAACATAATATTCTTCTGGCTCGTGATCTAAGTTATATTGAAGTAATTTTTTTAATCTGTAGTAACATAATATTAATTCATCTTCTGTTGAGAAAAATGATAGTTCAAATATTGGTGGGAAGTGTAATAGGTAGTGGTGGACTAACTCCATACCATCTACGTAATTAATATAACCACCAAGACTTTCTACTTTATTAAGAAAGTCTAAGGTTCTTCCTTTCATCTTAACATTGTAGTTTAGTAAACTTTCTTGCTTGATTATTTTATCTTTTATTCTATTGCTCTTTGTGCTCATATCCTAGTTTTTTTAATTCGAATTTTAAATGATTGATTGCTTTAAGTATATCAGCAATTTTACTTTCTTCTTTACTATCGTTTACATATACTTTATCTCCTGCCCTCAACAGATATGTAACTGCAGTTCCTACATTATATGATAGATCGAAGTCGTCTATTACATCACTACCTCTTATTCCGTAATTCTTACCAATATAATATGAGGGTATTTCTTTATGGTCTATATTATCATTCTTTTTCATATACTATATATTAAAGTTTTTTACTGTAAATAGTCATTTTACGAATTATTTTTAATATTTTTTATTATAATATTCACTATCCTATATTAACTTGTGTTTTTATTCCTAGCTTAGTAAAGTATTTTTCTATTTCTTTATAAATCTGACCACAATCTTCTATATCACTAAAATAGATACTATCAAATAATGTGAAGTAATACTTACTTTTCTTCGGAACTAAATTATTAAATAACTTTGCTTCTATATTCTGCAATCTCGATGCTAGTGATATATCTGTTTTGTAGATTTTATCCAACGAATCCCAAGTAGTCGGGAATAATTCTTTAAATTTTTTATTATAAAGGCTTTGTTTATTAAATCCGAAATATACATTCTTATATAATCCTACTTTAATATCTTGTCGATCATCCTCTTCTTTAACTAAATTAAATTCCTCATAGAATATTCCTGACTCACAAACATATTTATAACTCTGATCATAATCAAATTCATTTTCTTTTAAATATGCTACTAATAATAATGGTTGGCAATTAGTTATATCAACGTAGTTAAAATTAACTGATAAGTGTTTCCTTGCGATCTTTGATAAGTTGGTAAAGCTGTGGTATATTCTATCTACTTTATTTCCTTTCTTTATAAATCTTCTGGATTTTAAATAGAATATTTTACTTATCCTTGATCTTAATCTATGAGAACTGGATCCTTTCTTTAAATAATCATTTAATTCAGCCTCAATAGCGTTCTTTGTATTTATCTCTATATTCTCAATTGTGTTTTTAAATCTATCAGTAACATCTACATCTTTATCACAAGTAAATTCCCTTACATATTTTTTACGGGGTTCTTCTAATATAACTAAACACAATTCTTTTTCTTCGAAATACTGATCGTGTATTCTATACTTCTTTACTATCTTCTTATCTTTATCATACCAAGTCCCATCTTTATATGGTACATTAGTTAATACCTTTAAATCTTTAAGGATCTTTTTATAACTATAATAATGATCTGTCCCAAAAAACTTAATAAACACACTTCTACTTAATAATTGCTCTCTCTCGTTTTCTATGTCTCTATTTTCTAAATACCTTAAAAATGATAATACATTCTTTAAGAATATTCTTCTATTCTTAATTGGTATATCCACAGTCAACAATTCACTAATTAAGTGTATGTCAGTTACGAATAGTAAATTTCCAAATGCGAATGACTTAATACTTTCTTTTGTTAAGTCATCCCCAAACATTTTTTCTTCTAATTTTATAATTTCTATCATAATGTATATATAAAAATTATCTTCTCCCTGAGGGGTTATTTCAATATATTTTAAAAAAACTTTCAAAATGTCGAAAAAATGTCGAAAAACGAGCACTAATAGTGTTACCTCTGTTCCCTCTCTATTATATTATAATTCCGTTGAAAAACTTAACTGAAAAACCACCAATAGCGAGTTAGTGGTTCTTCATACCTACCCGATTGGGTGGTCGTAATTAACGGTCCTAAGCGTTAATTCTTAATGTCCTATTATATATCAATATCAATATTCACATTCCTGATCACGACCCTTTGGGGGAGTGGATCAGACCTATAAGTAAAATCTATTATAACACATCTCAACTATAAGAAAGAAATATAGAAATAATTACTAAAAACACTAAACAAAGCGTATCTTTATTTATATATAATATATATAATATACAGAGTACATAAAAAATAACTTTAAAATAAATTATGAAAAAAAGTTCAAAAAAATTTACAACTTTACGAGTAACAGAAGAGACTCAATCTATGGTTGAACAATTAAAAATATTGGTTTCTATGCGAGATCGTACATCATATACAACGGATGATGCTCTTAATCTCTATCTAAGAGAGGGTTTAGATGATATTGAGATGAAAATACAAGTAGGTGGATTCTCGTGGAGAGATGCCTTTGACCAAGAAAATAAAGCAACAGAGGAATTACAAAAAAGAATAGATTTAGAAAATGGAAAATAAAATAGAATATAAAAATATAAAATTAGATGTTCGTGCTATTAAAGTACTCGAAGATATACTTAAAATGAGTAATGAAATCAATAGTTACAAAAAAGACTACGAGAATACAGAGAGTGGTAGTACACTATTAAGTAAGTTAATCATTAAGGAATTTCAATTAGTTAATTACGCTTATGAAGAATATAAAAAGTATATTGAAGAAAATGGAGAAGAAAGTTATCGTATGATCGTTAACCAAGATTTCAATATAGATATAGATCCAGAAAA
>Ga0070751_1000567_pt1 | contig 22801 bp, 18 predicted proteins | sample VirMetDEL_Aug_28_FD_78514 | JGI IMG/M metagenome (GOLD analysis project Ga0070751, IMG submission 78514) | Aqueous microbial communities from the Delaware River and Bay under freshwater to marine salinity gradient to study organic matter... | ecosystem: Environmental > Aquatic > Marine > Coastal...
CAGCTCGCAACCGCACATGGTGAAAGTGGGGTAATCGGCCATGGGCCTGCATTTGAATCAAGGCGACGACGAACTCGTCGAGAACCACGAAATCAACGTCACGCCGTTTATCGACGTGATGCTGGTGCTGCTGATCATCTTCATGGTGGCGGCCCCCTTGGCCACCGTGGATATCAAGGTCGACCTGCCCGCGTCCAGCGCCAAACCCGCGCCGCGGCCGGAGAAGCCGATTTTCCTCAGCGTCAAGGCGGACCAGCGCCTGTTCCTGGGCGAAGAAGAAGTCAAAGCTGAAACCCTGGGGCCGGCGCTCGACGCCAAGACCCAAGGCAAGAAAGACACGACGATCTTCTTCCAGGCCGACAAAGGCGTGGACTACGGCGACCTGATGAGCGTGATGGATGCCCTGCGGGCAGCCGGCTACCTCAAGGTCGGCCTGGTCGGACTTGAGACGGCAGCCAAAAAATGATCACGACGCGCCACAAACTGACGCGTTATGGCACCAGCCTCGCCGTCGTGCTGGGCGTGCATGCCATCGCGATTGCCATCGCGCTCCACTGGTCGGCGCCGCGCACGGTCCAGCTGCCACCGGCGGCCATGGTCATCGACCTGGCGCCGATGCCCGCACCGCCGCCGCCGGCACCGCCCAAGGTGGTCACGCCGCCGCAGCCGCCCGCCCCAGTGGAAGAGCTGCCGCTGCCGAAACTGGCCGAGGCGCCCAAGCCGACGATCCAGGTGCCCAAGCCGGTCAAGCCCAAGCCGAAACCCCAGCCGCCCAAACCGGAGGAGAAAAAGCCCGAGCCGCCCAAGGAGAAACCTTCCGAGACGCCGCCAAGCGACACGCCGCCGACCAATACACCGGCGGAGAAATCGGCCCAGCCCGCACCGGGCCCGTCGCCGCAACAGGTCGCCGCCAAAGCCTCCTGGGAAGGCGCCCTGCTGGCGCACTTGCAGAAGTACAAAAAGTACCCGCAAAGCGCGCAGAACAGTGGCAAGGAAGGCATGAATCGCTTGCGCTTCGTGGTCGATGCCGAAGGCAATGTGCTGTCCTACGAGTTGGTGGGCCGCTCCGGCAACGCCGACCTGGACCGCGCCACCCTGGACATGATCCGTCGCGCCCAGCCATTGCCCAAGCCACCGGCCGACATGGTGAAAAGCGGCAGCATCGAGATCGTCGCGCCGTTCGTTTACAACATCGAGAAGCGTCGCCGCTAAAGGCACGCGCAGGGCTATGTGAGAGGGGGCTTGCTCCCGATGACGGTACATCAGTCGACACGTCCTCGACTGACCCATCGCCATCGGGAGCAAGCCCTTCCCACATCGGGTTTTATCGCTTCAGCAAAATCTCGCACATTCCCCGCTCAATCCTTATCAAAGTTCTGATAACGTGTGTCTATCGATTGCAGCCGGTATGCTTGGCTCGCAACCTCATGGACGCCCGCTATGACTCTTACAGAATTACGCTACATCGTGACCCTCGCCCAAGAACAACACTTCGGCCACGCGGCCGAGCGTTGCCACGTCAGCCAGCCGACGCTGTCGGTGGGCGTGAAAAAGCTTGAAGACGAACTCGGTGTGCTGATTTTCGAGCGCAGCAAAAGCGCCGTGCGCCTGACCCCGGTCGGTGAAGGCATCGTTGCCCAGGCCCAAAAGGTCCTGGAGCAAGCCCAAAGTATTCGCGAACTGGCCCAGGCCGGCAAAAATCAGCTGACCGCGCCGCTGAAAGTCGGCGCCATCTACACCGTCGGCCCGTACCTGTTCCCGCACCTGATTCCGCAACTGCACCGCGTCGCGCCGCAGATGCCGCTGTATATCGAAGAGAACTTCACCCACGTGCTGCGCGACAAACTGCGCAACGGCGAGCTGGACGCGATCATCATCGCCCTGCCGTTCAACGAGGCTGACGTGCTGACCCTGCCGCTCTACGACGAGCCGTTCTACGTGCTGATGCCGGCCTCGCACCCGTGGACGCAGAAAGACAGCATCGACGCCAGCCTGCTCAACGACAAGAGCCTGCTGCTGCTCGGTGAAGGCCACTGCTTCCGCGACCAGGTGCTGGAAGCCTGCCCGACCCTGACCAAGGGCCACGACGGCGCCAAACACACCACCGTGGAATCCAGCTCCCTGGAAACCATTCGCCACATGGTCGCCTCCGGCCTGGGCATTTCGATCCTGCCGCTGTCGGCGGTGGACAGCCATCACTACGCCCCGGGCGTGATCGCCGTGCGCCCGCTCACGCCGCCGGTGCCGTTCCGCACCGTGGCGATCGCCTGGCGCGCCAGCTTCCCGCGGCCCAAAGCCATTGAGATCCTGGCCGACTCGATCCGCCTGTGTTCGGTGGCCAAACCGCCCGCTGCGAGCTGAGCCACTGTATGACTGAGCTGTCGCAGGTGTCGGTGACGGCACTCAAGGGTGTCGGCGAAGCCATGGCTGAGAAGTTGGCCAAGGTCGGCCTGGAGAACCTTCAGGACGTGCTGTTCCACCTGCCTCTGCGCTATCAGGACCGCACCCGCGTGGTGCCCATCGGTCATTTGCGCCCTGGGCAGGACGCAGTGATCGAAGGCACCGTCAGCGGCGCCGACGTGGTGATGGGCAAGCGCCGCAGCCTGGTGGTGCGCCTGCAGGATGGCACCGGCGGCCTGAGCCTGCGCTTCTACCATTTCAGCAACGCGCAGAAGGAAGGCCTCAAGCGCGGCACCCGCGTGCGCTGTTACGGCGAAGCACGCCCCGGCGCCTCGGGCCTGGAGATCTACCATCCGGAATACCGCGCCATTACGGGCGACGAGCCGCCGCCGGTCGACACCACCCTGACGCCGATCTACCCGCTGACCGAAGGCCTCACCCAACAACGCCTGCGCCAACTGTGCCAGCAGACCCTGACGATGCTCGGCCCGAAAAGCCTGCCCGATTGGCTGCCCGTGGAGCTGGCCCGCGACTATCAACTGGCGCCGCTGGACGATGCGATCCGCTACCTGCATCACCCACCGGCCGACGCGGACGTGGACGAACTGGCCCTCGGTCATCACTGGGCGCAGCACCGCCTGGCGTTCGAAGAACTGCTGACCCACCAACTGTCCCAGCAACGCCTGCGCGAGAGCATGCGCTCCCTGCGCGCCCCGGCGATGCCCAAGGCCACGCGCCTGCCCGCGCAGTACCTGGCGAACCTCGGCTTTGCGCCGACCGGTGCCCAACAGCGCGTGGGCAATGAAATCGCCTACGACCTCAGCCAGCCCGAACCCATGCTGCGCCTGATCCAGGGCGACGTCGGCGCGGGCAAGACCGTGGTCGCCGCCCTCGCCGCCCTGCAGGCACTCGAAGCCGGTTACCAGGTGGCGTTGATGGCGCCCACTGAGATTCTCGCCGAGCAGCACTTCATCACCTTCAAGCGCTGGCTCGAACCGCTGGGCCTGGAAGTGGCGTGGCTGGCGGGCAAACTCAAAGGCAAAAACCGCACAACCGCGCTGGAGCAGATCGCCAGCGGCGCACCGATGGTGGTGGGCACCCATGCGCTGTTCCAGGACGAAGTGCAGTTCAAGAACCTTGCGCTGGTGATCATCGACGAACAGCATCGCTTCGGCGTGCAACAGCGCCTGGCCCTACGCCAGAAAGGCGCGGGCGGGCGCATGAGCCCGCACCAACTGATCATGACCGCCACGCCGATCCCGCGCACCCTGGCCATGAGCGCCTACGCCGACCTCGACACCTCGATCCTCGACGAACTGCCGCCCGGCCGCACCCCGGTCAATACCGTGCTGGTCACCGACTCCCGGCGCGTGGAAGTCATCGAGCGCGTGCGCGGCGCCTGCGCCGAAGGCCGCCAGGCGTATTGGGTATGCACGCTGATTGAAGAGTCCGAAGAGCTGACCTGCCAGGCCGCCGAAACCACTTACGAAGACCTCACCAGCGCCTTGGGCGAACTCAAGGTCGGGCTGATCCACGGGCGCATGAAACCGGCGGAAAAAGCCGCGGTGATGGCGCAATTCAAGGCCGGCGACCTGCAACTGCTGGTGGCCACCACGGTGATCGAGGTCGGGGTGGACGTGCCCAACGCCAGCCTGATGATCATCGAAAACCCCGAGCGCCTGGGCCTAGCGCAACTGCACCAGCTACGTGGCCGCGTCGGCCGGGGCAGCGCGGCCAGCCACTGCGTGCTGCTGTATCATCCGCCGCTGTCGCAGATCGGCCGTCAACGCCTGGGCATCATGCGTGAAACCAACGACGGTTTTGTCATCGCCGAAAAAGACCTCGAACTGCGCGGCCCCGGCGAGATGCTCGGCACCCGCCAGACCGGCCTGCTGCAATTCAAGGTCGCCGACCTGATGCGCGACGCCGACCTGCTGCCGGCAGTGCGCGATGCGGCCCAGGCCCTGCTCGAGCGTTGGCCGGATCACGTCAGCCCGCTGCTGGATCGCTGGCTCAGGCATGGGCAGCAATACGGCCAAGTGTGACGCCTGTTTCACTTATCCGACCAACATTTGTATCAAGCTGGTTATACTCCAAAGACTGTACGAATTTGGATCAGGCCATGTCAGAAGTTGCCCACGCCGCCGCACCACTGACCGCCCCGCCGGTTATTCGGGCGCTGCTCGCGAAACTCTCCATCAGCTACACGGAAGTCGCCGAACATCCGGGCCTGAACCCTGCGCGAAAGATCCAGGCGGTGCTGCTGGAAGATGCGGTGGGCGCGCTCATGGTGCTGTTCCCGCAGAACCAGTTGCTCGACCTCAACCGCCTGACCGAACTCACCGGCCGCCGCCTGACATCGGTGTCGCCGGAACGTATCGAACGCATGCTGGGCAAGCATGACCTCAGCCTGCTGCCCGGCCTGCCGGCGCTGACCAGCTCACCTTGCCTGTATGAAGGCAGCCTGCTCGATGAGTCGAGCCTGCTGGTTCACTCGGGCGAAGCCGGTTTGCTGCTGGAGATCGCCAGCGCCGACTTCAAGACCATGCTGACCAAGGCCAGCGCCGCTCAATTCGGCGAGCCGCTGAGCAACATCCGGCCCAACCTCGACCGGCCCCATGATGACCGCGAGGAAATCACCCAGGCCATGCAGGCGTTCACGGCCCGGCGCATCCAGCAACGCCTGGAAGCGACCATCGAGATTCCGCCGCTGGCCGACACTGCGCAGAAAATCATCAAACTGCGCGTCGACCCCAACGCCACCATCGACGACATCACCGGCGTGGTCGAAACCGACCCGGCGCTGGCCGCCCAGGTGGTCAGTTGGGCCGCCTCGCCCTATTACGCCTCGCCGGGCAAGATCCGCTCGGTGGAAGACGCCATCGTGCGGGTGCTGGGCTTCGACCTGGTGATCAACCTGGCGCTGGGCCTGGCCCTGGGCAAAACCCTGAGCCTGCCCAAGGACCACCCGCACCAGGCCACGCCGTACTGGCACCAGTCGATCTACACCGCCGCCGTCATCGAAGGCCTGACCCGCGCCATGCCGCGCGCGCAACGCCCGGAAGCCGGCCTGACCTACCTGGCCGGTCTGCTGCACAACTTCGGTTACCTGCTGCTGGCCCACGTGTTTCCACCGCACTTCTCGCTGATCTGCCGACACCTGGAGGTCAACCCGCACCTGTGCCACAGCTATGTGGAGCAGCATTTGCTGGGTATCAGCCGCGAACAGATCGGCGCCTGGCTGATGCGCTACTGGGACATGCCGGACGAACTGTCCACCGCCCTGCGCTTCCAGCACGACCCGTCCTACGACGGCCAATACGCCGAGTACCCCAACCTGGTGTGCCTGGCCGTGCGCCTGCTGCGCAGCCGGGGCATCGGCTCCGGGCCGCACGAAACCATCCCCGACGAGCTGCTTGAGCGCCTGGGCTTGAGCCGTGACAAGGCTGAAGAAGTCGTGGCCAAGGTGCTGGATGCCGAGGTGCTGTTGCGCGAATTGGCCTCGCAGTTCAGCCAGGGCTGAATCGGTAGCTTGTTAGATCGCTATCGGGGGCAAGCCCCCTCCCACATTTTGATCTGCGAACACGGTCAAGTGTGGGAGGGGGCTTGCCCCCGATGAATCCACCTCGGTCTACTGCTTTTTCTTCGGCTTCAAATACTTGGTCAAGCCCTGGAACCAGATCACCAGCGCCGGGTTGCCCTTGATCTGGATCGACTTGTCCTGAATCCCCGTCATGAACGCCAGTTGCTTGTTCTTCGCCTGCATCGTGGCGAAGCCATAGGCGGCGTCTTTAAAGGCAATGGCGAAGGCCGGCGCAGGGTGGACACCCGAGCGGCTGGTGATGCGCTGGTCTTTGACGATGAAGTGACGGGCAACCTTGCCGTCGAGAGTCTGCAACTGGAACGCCAGGTCTTTGTCACCCAACTGCTGCTGGAACGCAGGGTTGGTGCGGCTGGCTTTGCCCATCATCAGGCCCAGTACCCAGAGGAGAAGACGAAATTTCATGCACACGGCCTCGGTGTAATTATTGAGTGGCCGCAGCAGTGTAACGAATTGCCGAAAGAACGCCACCGATCTCGCGCTTTAGCCGGAGATCGGTTGGCGTTTACCGCTTATAGCAACAACTTGCTTATACGTTAGGGCACGGCACCGGCGCCCAGTCGGCCAGGTTCGGATCGCGGCAAGTGCCTTCGATCTGTGCTTTACCGGCGCTGGCGACCTTCTTGCTTTCATCTTGCTTGGTCTGGGCAGTCTGGAAGGTTCTTTCGGTGGCGACCGCTTCTTTCGGCACCACAGGCAGCGGCGGACGCTTGGTCACGACTTTGCTGGTCAACTTACCTTTCTTGGCCGGTACGACCGCCGGAGTGGCATCCGCTGTCGCCACGGTGACTACGTCGTTGCGCTGCACGCCCACCTGTTGCAGGTCTTTCTCGTAAGCCTGGGTGTAGTTGTTCAGGTCTTCGCTGGCCTTGCCGTTGACCGCGACGATCAGGTCATTGGATTCCTTCAGGCCGGAGACGATTTCCGCCAGGCGCTTGCGGCCTTCGGTGTCGTTGACGGTCTTGGCTTTACGGTCGGCCACCAGCTTGGTGAACGCGCTCTGGTAGCACTGCTGGGAGGCCTTGGCGTAGGCGGTGCTGCGGTCGATGTCGGAGGCGCTTTTATTGACGTCGGCTGCGTAGGAGCCAATACGCTGGTTGTCATCGGCGATCTGCTTCTGACGCTCGGTGTAGTAACCCGCCGCGCCGCCAGCCAGGGCGCCGCCCGCGGCACCGATTGCGGCGTTACGGCCGCGCTTCTCGGAGTCGCCGGTCAGGGCGCCGAGCAATGCACCGCCAGCAGCGCCGATGGCCGCGCCGGTGACGACCGACTTGGTCATGTCCGAATCGGTCGCGCGCAGGTGCTGCACCGGCTCGTAGCAGTTCGGGTAATACTCGACCTTGGTGCTCGACGCGACTTTGGACGTCGGCGACGTGGCACAACCAGTCAACACGGTGCTGAAACCGGCTGCGATCAGCAGCAAGTGACGCTTGGAAACCGCCTTACGGGAAAAAAGCATAGGTGTGTTCTCTTTTAAGTTTGACTTGCCCAGCACGGCCCACCGCCGCCTGAGTCCCTTCCAAGCTCGCTCTATAGCCAACGATCAAGACCGCTGACCACTGGCTGCGAGCAATTCCTTCAAGATCGTTGCCGGGTCGGCCCGCTGTTGCTTGCGGTAGTTGCCGACATGGCGAACGAACAGTGTCGCGCGCGTCACCAGGCTTTTGCCGAGCACTGGCTTGCGATCCAACTCTTCCTTGATCCGTTGAAACTGCGCCTGGATCACCGCATCGGTGTAACGCGTGCCGGTGGCCAGGTTGTCGATATAGATCGCCACTGCGCCGTCGAGGGCGCTGCGCCCGTTGGCAATGGCTGCGGCAAACAGCTGCGCGCTGGCCTCGTCCTTGGCGTCCACGGCCTGCTGGCGGCTCTTCTGCAGATTGGTCAGGCGGATGTTGTAGTTATTGATGGTCTCGGCCACCAACGCCGCCGACTGAATCAGGTTGCCCGCCGCTTCTTCGCGTTGCTGGGCGATCAGCGAGACGTTGCGCTTGAGCTCTTCGTTGACCAGCCCCAGCTCGGCTTGCAGGCGTGGGTCGACGCTGGCGGCGATGATGCTGTCCAGGCGCTTGGTCGGGTCCTGGGCGTCATCGATGGCATCGGTCAGCGAGGCCAGGCGGCCTTCTTTCTGCCACTGCGCGAACAGCTCCTTGTAGCGCGAACGCGGTGCCGACAGCGCGCCGATCGCCACGCGAAAACCGGTGGTCTCGTTGCTTTGCTCGGTGCCGTCGGTGGCGAACAACGGGTACTCGCGGCGCATGCCGGTGAACAGCGTGCCTTCGCCCTCCAGGTAATTGCCGCCCTTGACCACAAAGCCGCCATAGGCGCCCTGGCGACGCCCGGCGTGTACCAGCTGGAAGGATTCCTGGACCATTTCCGCCGCGTTGCCGATCACATCGAACAGGCCGATCGGGTTGGGCAATTTGGTGCCGATGGGCATCAGCCGCGCGGCCTGGCCGGTGCCGCCGGCGACTTGGTTGAACACCGCCCAATCGGCTAGCGGGCCGTCGCTTTCGCTGCCTTCGATGCGCCGCGGGAACAGGCGCCCTTCCAAGTCCTGGCGGCTCACGGCCTGGGCCCCGCGTGCGGCGAACTCCCATTCCACTTCGGTGGGCAGGCGCACAAAACCCAGGCCGCCGTCGTCCGCCGAAGCACCACGCCCGCTCACCGGCAGCAACTCGCGGTGGTATTTCATCAGCCAGGCGCTGTACACCGCCGAGAAGCGTTCGGCTTCAAAGCGCGACAGCTTGACCTTGGGCAAACGCCCGGCCATGCCGCTGGGCGCATCGCACGCGGGCGCCGGTTCGCCACTGGCCAGCGATTGCGCCTGGGACATCACCAGGGCGTATTGGCGCGCGGTCACTTCGTACTTGCCGATGAAGTAGAGCATCGGCTTGAGCGGGGTCTTGGCGTCGGTCTTCGGCATCAAGGGCGTGATGACGTTGTTCCAGTCTTTCGGCAGGTCCTTGAGGCTGAACTGGCCGTTGATGAAGTCGCGGCGATAGCCGGAAATGAACGACTGCTGATAGCCCGCTTCGCCTTCGGCAAAGGGGTAGCCGAGGCTGATCTCGCGGTCGTCCAACGTGCCTTGGGCCAGCACATAGACGTAACGGAACACCATGTTGCCTTCGCACGGCAGCGGCAGGCTGACGTCGTCCGGCAACGGCTTGGGGTTGTCGAGCTTATCGCTTGCCTCATCGGCCCACGCCAGCGAGGCGAGGCTCAGCGCCAAGGCGGCGCCCAGTAACTTATACATCTCGGATTCCTTCAGAAGCCTGGATACGCGCCACGCGCCAACCGCCACACGCTGCCGCCACGGCGCTGACGCCGAGCACAGCCACCAGGGCCAGGCCGTAATGACGCGCCAGCAGGTGGCTGGCGTGTTCGCCCGGCACCTGCACGAATAATTGATTCAAGCCCGCCTCGGCCAGGCCATACAGACCCGCACTGAACACGGCGGCCAAGCCGGCGCTGTAGAGCGCCTGCAGCACCACAAACAGCAACAGCGCGGCGGTGGAAAAGCCCAACAGGCGCAACACCGACAACTCCCTGCGCTTGCGCGCCACGGCGGCCAGCGCCCCGGCGAAGATCGCCGCGAACGCCCCCGCCAAGGCCAACCCGGCGATGATCCAGAACACGATCGACAGGTTGCGGCTCAACGACTGCACCTGGGCGATGCTTAATGCCTGGGTCGCCACCAACAGATTCTGCCCGGCGAAAAACACCCGCAGCGGCTCCACATCGGTGAGGTTGCGCGCATACAGGCGAAACGCCGGATACACCCGCTGCTCGCCCGCGCCGACCGCGTCGCCGTCCCAGCCCAGCGCTGGCACGGCACGGCCGTCGCGGTAGTCTTCCACCGCTTCCAGCAGGCTCAATTCAGCAAACAGGCCGTCGCGGGCGAAGGCTTCCAGCGGCAGTACCGCGAGCACCTGCAAACGCGTGCGCCGGGTTTCGACGCGCCCCGCGACCTGGCGCGCAAAGCCGGTCTCCAGCCAATCCCCGGGCCGCGCCGCGAGCTTCTCGGCGGCGGTGTGGCTCAGCACGATCTGCGCTAGGCCCTGGGGCACCGGCAAACCGTTGAGCAGTGGATCGCCCGGCGCGGTCGGCAGCATTTCCAGGGTCAATGTGCCCACCTGCGCGGTCGCCGCGATCTGCCGCGTGCGCGGGATGGTGAACGCCACATCGCCGCGCTGACCCAACTGCTCGACAAAGGCGCGGCTGAATCGACCACCGCCCAACGGAATAATTTCACGGGTGGCCGGGTCGTTCTCCAGGCGTTCGGTCAGACTGCTGACCAGCCCGAACTTCAGGCCGAACAACACCAGCAACGGCGCGACGACGGCGACCAGCGCCAGCACCGCGCAGGCCGACAGCCACGCATCGTTGCGGTAATCCTGCCAAGCCAGGGAAGCCACCAGGCCGAGGCGCATCAGCACACCTCCCCGAGGGTGGCGGTGATGCCGCCATCAGTGTCGCGACGGCAAGCGATACGGCGCACCTGCAAGCCGCTGGCGCGAGCCAGGGGTTCGTCATGGGTGGCGATCACGCAAGCGGCGCGGTGTTCGCGAGCGCGGGCCAACAGCGCCTGCATCACCCGTTCGGCGTTAAGCGGGTCGAGGGACGCGGTCGGCTCATCGGCCAAGACCAATTGCGGCGCATGGGCCAGGGCGCGGGCGCAGCTCACGCGCTGGCGTTGGCCGACCGACAGCGCCGCCGGCTTCTTGGCCAGTTGATCGCTGATTTCCAATTGCTCGGCCAGGCGCGCCACGCTGCCATCGTCCTTCAACCCCAGCAGTTGCCGGGACAAGGCGATATTGCTGCGCACATCGAGAAAGCCCAGCAAGCCGCCGGTTTGCAGGACGTAACCGAGGTGCCGGCTGCGCAACTCGGCCAGGGCGGTCTGCCGATCAGCGCGCCACAACCCGCCGATATCGGTCTGATTGAATTCGAAGCGGTCCACCTGATCCGGCGCGAGCACCAGGGCCAGCAGGTCGAGCAAGGTGCTTTTGCCGCACCCGCTCGGCCCGACAATCGCCACTTGCTCCCCCGCGCGCAGGTGCAACGCCGGAATCACCAGGCTATAGCGCTGGGCACCGACGCCCCGGCTCTTGTGTACCGCGTTCAGGTTCAGCATTACGGCAGCGTCGACAAAGGGACGCGGTACAACGCATCGCCCGGCTCGGCAGCGCCGAAACGGACCCAGTTGGCCAGGTCATTGTGGAAGGTTTCATAGAGGCGGATCTTCGAATCCAGCTCGTCGATAAAGTCTTCCTGCTCGGCCACGCTCAACGACAGCCACAGGTCCTGGGTCATGTTCAGCGACTTGCTGCGGTATGGCAGGCCTTCCAGGTATTCGCCGAGAATGCCGCCATCGGCCAGGTTGCCGCCCTTGCGCAGGGCCTGCGGGTCGCGGCTCATATAGGCCGAGGCGCTGGCGATTTCCTGGAAGAAGTCTTTGGGCGAGGTCTGGGTTTTGCGGGCAGCGTCGACGATCAGTTTCAGCGACTGCTGCAGGTCGTTGAGCTGCAATTTGGTCAACATCACGCACACCTGGAACGCCGGCAGCGCCGGGTTGGTCAGGTCGCGGTCGGCGGTCCAGGCGCTGACCAGTTGCGGCGCCTGGCTCGCGGCTTTGCGCCGAGGAAGTCCATGTGCATGGCGTAGCCGATGGCGGCGGATTTATCCGCCAGGCTTGGCGCGGCGCTCAGCAAGGGCAGCGGCTGTGGCGTGTCATTGCGTACCTGATGCACCAGGTTGGCGAACACCGTACCGATCTCATCGACGCGCTCGCCCAGCTTGCGTACATCGCCACCCGGCACCTTCGTATACAGGTCGCCGATCTGCGGGTTGGCGTCGGCGGTGAGGATGCGGTACTGGCTTTCGGCGCCGGCGTGGGTTTTCTTGCCGGCGTCGGTGCGCAGGTGCAGGGCGTAGATCTTGATCTGCTTGCCCAGCGCCGCCTGGCGCACTTCGGCTTCGTTCATCTGGGTGGCGGCGAACGGGTCGTTCTTGCGCAGCGCGCCAGCGTCGGTGACCAGCAGGATGATACGGCCGCCGTAGCCGGACCAGTCCATGCCTTCGACAGCCTGCATCACTCCGGCAAACGCGTCCTCGTTGAAAGAGTGACTGGACACGGTCGACGCCTTGACCCCGCGCGCCAGGTCGAGGAAGCGCTGCGGGTCGCGGCCCTGGTCGAGGGTGATCAGGGTCTTGGCCACGTATTCCAGGCCCGGGGTTTTCTTGATGCTGTTGCGAAAACCCACCAGGCCGAAGCTGACGCTGTCCAACTCGCCGCGTTCGGCGATACGGGTTTGCAGCTCGTGGACCACATCGCGGATCTGGTCGATATACGGCTGCATCGACACGGTGGTGTCGACCACCAGCACCACCGCCGTGCGGAAGGCATCGGCATTGGCGTTGATCAGCGCGGTCGCGGGCTTGGCGACCGCGCTGCTGCCAGGGTCGATGGACGCGACGTTGAGCAACTGCACCGGCTGGCCGTTGTCGTCGAAGCTCTCTTTGGAATCGAAGATCGGCAGCAGGTAGAACTGGTTCTGCGGCACCGCGCTGGCGGCCGGCTCCAGGGCCAGCACCTGGCCGTTGTCGTCGCGGTTGTTCTGCGCCTTGGCCAGCACGCCTTTGGCAGCGGCGGGGTCGGCCAGCAGCTTTTCCACTTCGCCGGATTGGCGCAAGAACATCACCGGCGCCCGGCCGGAGCGTTCGGTGAACTTGAGCACCAGGCTTTGCTTCCAGTCGCTGACCTGGGCGGCCGGCAACCAACCGTCGCTGCGCCCATCGGTGGCGGCACCGACGCGTAGCCATGGGCTGCCGTCGACGTCCTTGCGCTGATACACATAGAGCACGGAAAACGCCGGCAGGGCTTTGCCTGGCGCGCTGCCGGCAGCGCTGGCGAGTTTCGCGCCGGGTTTGCTGAGCACGCGCTGGAACAGGGTTTTCTTGCCCGCCATCAGCAAGGGCCGTTGACCGCCGTCCACTTCGGCAACCGCCACCGGTGGCGTCACCTTGGGCACTGCCGCAGCCGGTGGCTTGGCAGGCTGATCACTGCCGCTCAACCACCAGTAACCCGCGCCACCTATGGCCAAGGCAACCGCCACCGCCACGGCGGCCAACGCCAACACCGGCCCACGGCGCTGCTCGGACACCGTGTGCCGTGGGGTTGGCGGCACCACCGGCTGGCGCGCCGGTTGCGGCTTGTCGGTCGGGATCTCGATGGATTGCGGAGTGATGCCGGCCAGATCGAAACTCAGCGGAATCGGCAACGGCCGCACCTGCGTGGCGTCCGGCGACTCGGTCGGCAGTTGATCCAGCGCCAGCAGCAACGCCGCCGCATCCGGGAAGCGCTCATTCGGGTCCTTGGCCAACAGTTTGCGCAGCACGTCCTGATAACGCCCGTGATGCAGCGGCAGTTCCGGCAGCGGCTCGGTCAGGTGGGCCAAGGCCGTGGAGAGCGCGTCGGTGCCGTTATAAGGCAGCTTGCCGACGAGGATTTCATAGAGCACCACGCCCAGCGCATACAGGTCTGCGCGGCCATCGATTTCCTGGCCACGCGCCTGTTCCGGGCTCATGTAGCTCGGCGTGCCAACGGCGAAACCGGCCTGGGTGAACTGGGTGCGGTCGTCCAGGGATTTGGCGATGCCAAAGTCCGACAGCACGGCGGTGCCGTCGGCGCGGAACAGAATGTTCGCTGGCTTGACGTCGCGGTGGACCAACCCCTGCGCATGGGCATAACCCAGCGCCGAAGCGATCTGGCGGATCAGCGTGAGGCCCTGCTCCGGAGTGAGGCCGGCGGCGATGCGCTCCTTGAGCGTGCCGTTGGGCAGGTACTCCATGGCCATGTAATACAGCTCGCCGACATTGCCGATGTCATGGATGGTCACCGTGTGCGGGTGCGACAGCCGCGCCAGGGTCTTGCCTTCGCGCAGGAAGCGCTCGCAGAAACTCGGGTCCGCCGCCAACGCCGCCGCCATCACCTTGAGCGCGACCTTGCGCTCCAGCGAGCGCTGGGTCGCCAGGTACACGCTGGCCATGGCGCCTTCGCCGATCTCGCCTTCGATGTCGTAGCCCGGGATCACGATGTTCATGCCGATACCTTCACGACGATGGCGGTGATGTTGTCCGGTGCGCCGCGGTTCAGCCCCAGGTGGACCAGGCTGCGCACGATTTCATCCGGGGCGTCATGGCTGAGCACCTCGCGGATCTCGTGGTCCTCGACGGTCTTGTTCAGGCCATCGCTGCACAGCAGGTAACTGTCGCCGGGGGCGATCAGCAGGTCGACCACCGCCAGTTCCAGTTGGGCTTCCACACCGATGGCGCGGGTGACGATGTTGGCGCGCGGATGCACACGGGCATCGGCCTCGCTGAGCAGGCCGCTGTCTTGCAGGTCTTGCACGTAGCTGTGGTCGCGCGAAATGCCGTCGAGCACGCCGTCGCGCAGGCGATACAGGCGACTGTCGCCGGCCCACAGGCACACGCCGCGCAAGCCGCGTGCGGCGAACACCACCACGGTGCTGCCCATCATGGTCACGCCACGGTTGGCGGTTTCTTCACGCACGGCCGCGTTGATGCGGATCAGGTCGTTGCGCAAGGCCGCCGAGTATTCCTCGAGGGAACGCCCCAGCGGCACACTGCGCAGGCTGTCGACGATCAGGCTGCTGACGTAATCCCCCGCGGCGTGCCCGCCCATGCCGTCGGCCACCACCCACAGGCGATTCTCGGGCAGGTCCAGGCACGCGTCTTCATTGACCTGGCGAACCATGCCCACATGGCTTTTGCTCGCGGATTTGTACGTCGACCCCATCTACATCACACCTTCTTGTCCGAGCAAAAACTGCGCAAAATCGCTGGTGGCGGGCAGGCCCTGACACCGCAATAAACCAGGGGAAATCGTCTGCGAACCCCGCCCCCACCACAGGCTGGCGCCTTCGCAGGCCTGTTCGGCGAGTGCGGTCATGCGCGCATGGGGTTCCGTGGCGGCTACCCGCTGCAGCCCGGCGAAACGGCTGTCCACCGCGCGCGGTTCCGTCGCCGGCAAGCCCAGGCAGTCGAGGCCGGCGTTGAAATTTTCGAAGGTGGCACCGGCATCCAGGGTGCCGAGCAACAGCTCTTCGGCCTCTTCAAACCAGCGGTCCGGGCCGCCCACCAGGGACGCCGGATTGGTGTCGTGATCGAGCAACGCGACCACGGCCAGCGGAAAATACCGCCCGACCCGGTCGATGCTCGGCATCACCACGCCCGCCGCCGCGTTCGGCCCGCACACGCCGGGCGCCAGCACAAAGCGCCACAGCGGGCTGACCAGATACACGTTGAGCCAACCGGCGCCGAGGCTGTGTTGACTGGCGAGCAGGCCCGCCGCCAGCCAGCTGTCCCACGGGCCGATAAAACTCTGCGGCAAGGCGCGGCTGACAAAATCGCCGCGACTGGCCAACTTGCCGTAGAAGCCCAACGTCGTCATAACCGCTCCGGCAGGCTGAAGCCACTGAGCACGCGGCTCTTGAACGGGTTGAAGGCGCTGTTGGCACGCAATTCGTAGGCGATGCTCGCACCGTCGACCCGCAGGCGCAGGTTGAAGCGGTCCGGCGCATTGCCGGGCGTGAGGTCCGATTGTTCCAGCAGGCGGAACCAGGCCCACGGGCCGTCCAGGGTCACGCCGGAACGACCGCTGGCCGACGGCGGCATGATCGAAATACGCACCACGCCAATGCTGCCGGGGTTCGGCCATTGCATCGCCACCGGACGGCTCGGGCCGTGGTCGTAGCTCAATTGCTGGCCGTCGAGGTCGAGCAGGAACTGGGTGATGCTGGCGTCCATCGCCACCGGCTTGAGCTCGAAACGCACGATCGGCTGAGTACCGCCTGAGCGAAAGAACGCATCGCGGATCGTCGCCGCGCGCTGGAAGGTTTGCAGCACACCCGGCGCAATCCCGAGTTTCTGCGCCGCGCCCGGCTGCCAGCGCCAGGTCTGTGCGGAGGTATCGACGTAGGGCTGCAGATATTTGCGGAAGTAGTTATCCATCACCCCGCCCACGCCGAAGAACTGGCCGAAATCATCCAGAGTGGCGTCACGCGCGCTGCCCGGCGACATCGGATAACGCCCGGCCAGGGACTGGCGATACACGTTCACCACTTCGCTGACCCACGCCGCGTTCAGCTGGTTGCGCACCCCGCCCATCATGCTGTTGGTGGTCGAGTTGACCACCGACTTGACCATGCCCTGCACCAGCGGCGGCTGGCGCTCGGCGTTCAGGCTGACCCGCGTGGCCGCCGCTGCCGCCTGGTTCTTGGCCTCACCGAGCAAGGCATCGCCGCTGGCGCCGACCATGGCGCTGACTTGCACGTACAGCGCGTTCATATCCGCCAGCAGGCCGTCGATGGCCGCCGGTTCGCCTTCGTTCTTGCTGACGATGCTGTTGAGCTCGGCGAAGTGCGCGGTCACCGGGTCGTCCGCAGCAGCCGGCGCATCCGCGTTCGGTTGCGCCTGGCCGAGCAGGTTGCCCAGGCGTTCCTTGAGCTTGTCCACGCCGCCTTCGACCGGCACGCCCTTGGCCGCCAACTGGCGTTCCTCTGCCTGCAAGTCGGTTTCCCTGGCCACCGCCACCAGCAGTTTTTTCAGCGGCGAGGTCGGCCCGGAAATCACCCGCAGCACGTCCGCCGCCTGGGCCACGCTGGTGATCGGCACAAAGTCGATGTCGGCGAGCAACGCATCCCACTGGCGCTGGTAGTCCTGGAAGTACAGGCGGCGCACGTCGGCGGCCAGGCTGACCACGTTCTGCTGGTCGGCCTGCTCATGGCCGAGCACCCATTGCTCTTCGGCCAGGGTGCCGGTCTGGTTCAGGCTGCTCAGCAGGAACGCCTGGCGATAGCCCTTGGCGGTGAAGAAACCACTCAGCGGCTCGCCCAACGGCTTGCCGCTTTTGCGGCTGAACACCAATGCGGCGTCGCGGCCGGCGGCTTCGTTGAGGCGGAAGTCCGGAATGCCGTCGGGCAGTTTCTGGCGTTTGACCCGGTCATACACACGCTGAGCCACCGGCAGTTGTTGCAACTGCCGACGCAGGTCGTCGATCAAGCGCGCATCGAGGCGTGCGCTCGGCGGGTGACGTTCGAACAACGCCTGCAAGTGTTCGGCCAGCGCCTGGCGCTGATCGGCGGGTAGGTCGCGTGGCAGGTTGCGGTCCCAGTCGAGGGCGATCCAGGCCTTGATGAAGTCCGCGTCGTAATGCTCGGTGTCGGCGAGCATCAGGTAGGCCTTGAGGCCTTCGTAAAGGAAGTCGGAGTTACCGCCGCCGTGCAGTTGCTCCTCGATGCGCGTCACCAGGCGCGGCGCGAAGACGGCGATCAACAGCTTGCGATAGACGCTGGCGGATTCGGCTTCGAGCATATCGCCCTGATACAGGCCCAGACCCTCGGACCAACTTGGCGAATCCCCGGCGAGGTGTTTCACCGCGTTGAGCAACGGCAACACGGCGAGCACTTCGCGCTGTGCCGGGCTGAGGTTCTGTACGGCCTGGCCCAGGGGCGCGACCTTCTGGTCGACCTGGGCGATATACGCCTGGTTGGCGCGATAACTGACCCACCACAGGCTGCTGACCACGATCACCAGCGCCACGGTGGCCGCGAGCACGCCGCGTGCGATCCATTTGCGCCGCCGCTCGACCTGCGGGTTGACGCCCACCAGCCCGCGCTCGGCAAAGGCTACTGCGCTGAACAGTTTCTCGATGAAGTAACTGCGCCCGCTGCCGCTCTGGCGTGCCAGGTGCTGGCGGTCCAGGTTCATGCTCTGGGCCATGGTGCCGATCAAGCGATCGATCGGGCTGCCTTCCTGGGTGCCGCTGGTGAAATACACGCCGCGCAGCAAGACGCGCTCTTCAAAGGCGTTGGGTTTGAACACGCCTTCGAGGAAGCTTTGCAGGCAATCTTTCAATGCGCCGAACTGCTGCGGGAAGCCGTAGATCAAGTCGCGCCGCGCCGGGTCGCGTTCCTGTTGCAGGCGTTCGACCAGGCGTTCGTTGAGGCGCTGTTCGAGGCCGGCGAATTCGCTTTGCAGGTGCGCCAGGGGGCTGTCGCTGTGCTTGCCGTCGTCCAGGGCAAAGGTCATGCCCCACACCTGGGCGCGTTCTTCCTTGCTCAGGTTGTCGAAGAACTCCATGAAACCCGGCACCAGGTCGAGCTTGGTCAGCATCAGGTAGATCGGGAAACGCACGCCCAGCTGGGTGTACAGCTCCTGGATACGCAGGCGAATCGCCGCCGCGTGGGCAGCGCGTTCGGCTTCGCTGCCCAGCAGCAGGTCCGACAGGCTGATGGCGATAAAGGCGCCATCGATCGGGCGGCGCGAGCGCTGCTTTTTCAACAGGTCGAGGAAGCCCAGCCAGGCGGCTTTGTCCACCGGGGAGTTGCTGTCCTGGGTGGTGTAGCGGCCGGCGGTATCGAGCAATACGGCCTGGTCGGTAAACCACCAGTCGCAGTTGCGCGTGCCGCCGACGCCCCGCACCGCCCCGGCGCCCAATTGGGCAGCCAGCGGGAAATGCAGCCCGGAATTGACCAGCGCGGTGGTCTTGCCCGAACCCGGCGGGCCGATGATCACGTACCACGGCAGCTCGTAGAGGTTGCGCCGCTCATCCCCGCCGAGCTTGGCTTTTTTCAGCAGGGCCAGGGCTTCGTCCATGCGCTGGCGCAGGCTGGTGAGTTCTTCGGCGGTGGCGACGCTGTTGGGGTCGGCCGGGGTTTGCGCGGCCAGGCTGCGCATCACTTCGGCGGCCTGGCGACGGGCCTGGAGGATGCGGAACACACGGTAGGCGAGCCAGGCCGCAAACAGCAGGACGATCAGCGCCCAGCGCCGCCCTTCGGGCACCAGCACGTCGAGCAGGGGCCCGACAAACCAGATGATCAAGCTCAGGGCGATCAGGCCCAGCAACGGGATCACCCAGCGAATCATGAAACTGAAAAACGCCTTCACTCGACGCCCTCCGCGAGTACGGTGATTTCAACCCGACGATTGCGGGCTCGGCCTTCGGCGGTGGCGTTGGTCGCCACCGGCTCGGTGTCGCTTCTGCCCTCGGCACTGAAGCGATCGCCCTGGCCGGTCTTGGCCGCGAGGATCTCCAGCACCGACTTGGCCCGCGCTTCGGACAAGGCCCAGTTGGACGGGAAGCGCAGCGTGGCAATCGGGCGGTTGTCGCTGTGCCCGGTGACGCGCACCTGGCCCTTGACTTTGCGGATCGCGTCGGCGATGCGCAGCATCAGCGGCTGGTAGTCGTCGACGATGCTGGAGCTGGCCGACGCAAAGAGCTCATCACCGCGGATCGTCACGACGGAACGGTCGACCTTGTCTTCCACCGCGACGCGCCCGGCCTTGATGTCTTCCACCAGAAAACCGGCCAGGCGCGGGCGCTCGATCACTTTCGGCTGCGCCACGGGGCGGTCGATGGCCTGCACCGGGATCTCGCCCAGGGCATGGATATTCTTGAACACCGGCTCGGCGTCTGCGGCCAGCTTCAGGCGCAGGCCGAACAGCAACGCCAGCAGCAGCGCCAGGCCGATGGCCACGGCGATCCACGGCGGCATGAACTGCGCCAGGCGATCGCGCGCCACGGTGACGCCGCGCCAGTGCGGCGACAGCTCGCGCTCGTGGTCGCCCCGGGCGCTGCGAATCGCCGCGGCGGTACGTTCACGCAGGGCTTCCAACTGGCTGCGACCATCGTTCATCACGCGGTAGCGGCCTTCGAAACCCAGGCACATGCACAGGTACAACAGTTCCAGCAGGTACAAGCGCTCGCGCGGGCTTTGCAGGCAATGGTCGAGTAGCTGGAAGACCTTTTCGCCGCCCCAGGCTTCGTTGTGAACGGTGATCAGCAGGCTCTGCTTGCCCCAATCGCTGGTGCTGCCCCACGGCGTGCTCAACACCGCCTCATCCAGTGCGGTACACAGGGCGTAACGCGCCAGCAGCACTTCGTTGCGCGCCACGCCAGCAGCTTCGGCGCGCTCTTCGAACTGGCGCAGATAGGCCAGCAACTGCGCACGCAAACTGGCCGGCGCCGGGTGGGCGATGGTGTTGCGCAGGCGTGTCAGCAAGGCCAGCAGCGGGCCGGCGGCGCTTTCCAGCGGGTTCAGGCCGTGGCTTTTGCCGGTCAGGATCGGCGCGGCCGGCATCGACAGCGGCGCCGGTTCGGCACGCGCGGGTTCGGGCGCACGGCCACCCGGGCGCGGCATGAACTGGGTGCGGTCATCATCATTGGGGTGCATCGCGGATTATCCTCGGATCGCCCAGAAGGCCAGGTTCAAGCCCGGGAACTGCCCGGCGATATGGAAGGCGAAGCCGCCGGAATTGCTCAACTGCTGCCAGTGCTCGCTGCCCCGGTCCAGCTCGTAATAGGTCGAGCCTGCGTGGTACGGCAGTTGGCGCGGCGCCACCGGCAACGGCAGCAGGCCAATGCCGGGCAGTTGCAGGTTGACCAAGTCGCGAATGTGCTCCACCGAGCCGACTTTGCTCTGCTGGCCGAAGCGCGCGCGCAGGGTCTCGCCGGGCACATCGGCGCGTACCACGAGGATGAAACTGGCGCTGTCGATCAAGGTTTTGTCGGCGAGCATGGCCACGTGGATGCCGTAGGCTTTCTCGACGATCGGGATCGGCGTGGCCTTGCTGTCGATCAACATCGACAGCGCTTCACGCAGGGCCTGCATCACCGGGGCAAAACTCAAGGCCAGGTCGTCGTGCTGGTACTGCGGGTATTCCTGGGGGCGCCGGCCGGTGGTGGAGAAGGTAGCGAACTCACCGGCCAGGCTGACCAGTTCGCTGAACAACCGCTCCGGGTGCAGCGGGCTCAGTTGGCTGAGGTGCTGGATCAGCGGCTGGGCACGGTTGACCAGTTGCAACAGCATGAAGTCGGCAATCTCCGACGCGCCGCCCGCGCCCGAGGCGACCACACGCCCGGCCAGGGCTTCGCCGCGCTGGTGCAGCAGGCCGAGCAGTTCGCTGCGAAACGCGGTCAGCGGTTTGCTCGCGGCCACATCGAGGACTGGCGGGATGTAGCTGTCGTCGAGGACCAGCGCACGGTCGGCGCGTTTTTCCTTGATGCGTACCAGGCCGATCGCGGCGTAATCGCTAATGCCGTCCTGCGCGGTCAACAGGCGCAGCGCACGGGAGCCGACGGCCACCGGGGCGCGATTCTCGAACGGTGCGTTGTCGTCACGCACTTCGCGCACCTGGCTCACGTAGCGGGCGGCGCCAAGCGCTTCGCCGTCGTCGACGGTGTCGCGGGCCCCTGCGCGCTTGAGCGGCAAGGCCAGGTAGACGAGGCCGTCACGCAGGCTGTCGTCGATATTCAGCGGGCTGGGCGCCAAGTCATCCTGGGGGATATTGAACGGCGTGCCGTCGGGCAGCAGGCCGCGTGCCGACACAATCGCCAGCTTGCCCTGGGCCAGCAGGCCCTGATCGATCAGCAGCTCGGAAAACCCCCAGGCCCCGGCCGACAACGGGCGACTGCGGGCGTCGATCAGGTTTTCCAGGTAACGGTCATGCTGCTGGAAGTGCTGCGTTCCGATGAACATGCCTTCCGACCAGACCACGCGATTGTTCCAGGACATGGGGGCTCCGATTGCTTGTTATTGGGCTGGGCTGGATGGGGAAACCACGACGTCCGCACGCACGGCGCGCACATCGAGGCTGATCTGGTATTCGGTGTATTGGCGCGGCGGCACGTTGAGCACCGTGCGCCATTGCGCGCGGTCCAGCTCGCGGTAGCCCACCAACAGGCCGATCTGGCGGGTGGACGGGTCGAGGTCGCGCTGGATGCTCAACTGCTGGCCGGGCTGCACCATCACTTCGTCCTGGTCCAGCAGGTCGAGACCGAGGGTGGATTGCGCACGGTCAGCCAGGGCGAAGTAATCCGAACGGCCGAAGGTGGCGGCGTTTTTCAGTTCGAAAATCCGCACCCGCACCGGGGCGGCCTGGCCGTTGGCGCCGGGGTTGAGCCCGGCAATCGCGTGAAAGTGCAGCTCGACGGCAGCGCTGTTCGCTTCAACCTCGGCGGCGCTGGCCTGGGGTTCGGCGACATCCTTGGTACACGCCGCCAGCATCAGCAGGCTGGCCACTGCGAGTAAAAACCTGGGAATCATCCTTCGTCCTCAATGACGTACTTAGCTTTCCGTTTTATCCATGCGTTGCGGCTCAGCGACGCTGGCGTGCGCTGTGCTCTTCGTAGGCTCGGCTGAATTCGCGGCCGAACAGGTCCTGGAAATCTTCCTGGGCCTCGCGGGAAATATTGCTGTAGAGCTCGGTGAACTGCTGCCAGTACTGGGCCTGGCGCGAGCCGCTGAACAGGCTCGACAGCCCGCCGGGCTTGCCCATGCGTTCTTCCAGCTGCGCCGGTTCGAAGCGGCTGAGCAGGTGTTTGATCGCCGCTTCCACACCGGCCATCACCGCCAATTGGTGAGCGCGCAGGTCGTCGAAACTGTCGCGCACTGCAATGTCCGGTGCCATAAACGCTTGGTTGCCATGACGCAGCAGCAGCTGTAGCGCTTCGTCGGCATTCGGGGCGAATTTCAACGGATTGTTTTCCGCGGGCTGGATCATCGTCTGCTGCATGCGGAATTCGCCCTTGAGGCTGGCGCGGGCACGCAGCACGTCGATCAGGCCTTCGACCATCAGCCGGTAGCTGCGGCCGATGCTTTCCATCTGGGCTTCGGCCTGGGCCTTGTCCAGGCGCAATGGGTCCAGGCCGGCGCCGCGCAGGAAGGCGTGCAAAAGATCGGGTTGCTGGGCGGCGGCCACCGGGAGCACAGGCTC
>Ga0070751_1000568_pt1 | contig 22800 bp, 18 predicted proteins | sample VirMetDEL_Aug_28_FD_78514 | JGI IMG/M metagenome (GOLD analysis project Ga0070751, IMG submission 78514) | Aqueous microbial communities from the Delaware River and Bay under freshwater to marine salinity gradient to study organic matter... | ecosystem: Environmental > Aquatic > Marine > Coastal...
AACAGGAGTAGCATTACCCGCAGCAACTGAGGAAGTAGCATGTACCGGAGTACCTTTATATAAAGTACCCCCAGAAACATTTTTTACGGTAACATAAACATCTTCTATTGTTTGAAAACTTAAGTTACCTGCTCCATCTGTAGCTAAAAATTGACCATCAGTACCATCAGTATCAGGATAATATAAACCTGAAGCTGTAAATGATTGAGAAACTGCTAATGAACCTGAGAGTATTGTGTTTCCTACTACTTCAAGTTTTGCGTTAGGAGAAGATGTTCCTATTCCAAAATTACCTGTAGTATTAATATAACTATCTTCACCTGGGTCTGTTTGGAGATTAATTTTTGGAGAATTATTTTCATAAAGTATTAATTGTCCAGCATCAAGATCTAATGGTGAAAAAATATCTTGGCCTATATATACTACATCGTTACCTAGATAATTACGTACATACATACCTGGTATAGGGTTGACATCTCCTGCTCCTATAACAATACTTCCTGTAAATACTGAAGCAATGGTGGTTGGTAAAAAGGGATTTAAACCATATCCTATTTCTAAGCCTTTAGTATCTTTAGTAATATCATTAGGTCCATCTACTTCAAATACTAAAGACCCATATTGGTAACCTGTAGTTGAAGGGTCTGAAAGAACCCTAGAATATATAGCTCCTGTGCTTCCTGAAATTGCGAATTCACTGCCTGAAAGAATAGTATCTTCTATGACAAAAGAAAGTCTTGCTGATTCACCTCCTGTAATAAGAGAACTGCTAGGAGTTGCTAATATAAAATCGGGGGTAGATTTTGAAGATGATTGGGAAGATCTTATTTCAAATAAGGATTTAGGACTTTTAGTACCTATTCCTACATTAGCATCTTTACCAGAACTTGTAATAAATAAAGCTATAGTATCTTCATTTTCACCAGTTGATTGGGAGGGGATAAGGATTTGAAATTTATTTCCTTTAGATCCTGTAGCTTCAATTCTGAATTGAGTATAAGAAGATGCTATAGATCCACTAGAATTTAATGAAGAACTCTGTATAGAAATTCCATCACCGTAAATATAAGAAATAGGCATTTGTTAAATAGAGTTTTCAAGTTTAATAATTCTTTCTTTTAGCCCCTCAATAATCTTTTGTTGATCTTGAATTGCTTTTACAAGTAAAGGAGTTAATTTACCATAATCTACAGACCAAGGATCAGATAAATCCGTTTCATCTTTAGGTTTATATACAGCATCAGGATAAATCTTATACAAATCTTGAGCAATAAATCCTTTACTTACAATAGGGGATTGGTTCCAATTATATTCACTAGGTTGGATTTTTAAAAGTTCATTTAATCCTACTGAAAGGGGCTTAATATTATTTTTAAATCGTTTATCAGATGTATTAAGATAAAGAACACCTGGAAATATTTCTCCACTAGGTGCAGCAGCTTCTGCTCCATTTAAAACTATTTTACCACATTCTATGAATGAAGGATATGAGTTGTTATGTTCATTAATAGTTGCTCTACGTCTAAATGAAATAAATCTACAGTTATCGTCTGGGGATCCAGAACTTCCTACCCAATCTTGTTGGTTTTGACCACTTGTTGCTGCTAAATTAATTATTAAGGCAGTATTGTATTGATTTCCAGAAGTGTTAAAATTAGTAATTTCAGCTACAGAATCTTTAGCAGAAGTAATTTCACTACTAGCATCAACATCCTCCCCCACATAAAAAGTTGAATTAAGTTGAGTAGCTTGAATTGGAGTTAAAGTAGGAGTTTCACTATAAGCAATTAATGCTTTTTCTGATTTTCCAATTCCAAAACTTTCACGAGGAATACCAAATGCTGCTATAGGAGTAAAAGTACCCACACCTAAACTAGAATATTTTCCAACATATATATCTGTATCAGGGGATCCTGCTTTATCTGCTGTTCCTATTGTAGCCTCTAGTGACTTATAGGTACCACTACCTTGATCCCACGATAATTGGTGAAGACCTAGTCTTAAACCAAAATTAAAACTTGTATTAGTAGAATAAAATATTGCTTCTGGGAAGCCACTAGTGGTGTTGTTTGTAATATTTCTTCCTATATCAAGCATAGTGTAGGGAGTGGCATTGTCATATTGTCCTATAGCTACTCTTCCTACACTAGTTCCACTAGAACCCCCACCAACATATCTAAAATAATCTTCACCAGTTATAGAGTCTGTGGTTCCATTAGCTGTGATCATATTATGATCATCGGGGTTAATAATAGTAATACCCGTACCCGTTCCTAATTCAAATTTTTTATTAGTACTATTCCATACTACACTTGCATCTGGGTCGATGTTGGGATCTAACCTAACTTTAACACTATAATTTATTTGATCATTATGAGGCATGGTTATAAATATGTTTTAATTGTAACTATTTTTTAATTATAAAATTAAAATTTATTCAAAAGTAAAACGAGGGCGACATAATTGTAGGGGCATTGAAGAAGAAAGTTCTGCTTGTAAATTATAACCATATGTACTAATAGTTTTATCTTCTCCAAAGTATAATATAAAATTAGAACATTGTAAACTTGAAGTTAAAAGTCCATTTTGATAGGATGATGATAAATTTAAATTTAAGGGTACACCTGCAAATTTTGGGTTCCAACTATTGTTATATAATCCTTCTAGAGAAGGCCCTAAAAGCTGTGAGTTAATACTACTTGTTAAAAGACCATTTAAAGGACCACAAGACATTATCTATAAGTTCTATTAGTAAATATAGAATTTTCGACAGTTATAAATCCAGATGCTGCTACATGAGATATACATTGATATGCTGTATTAGCTGCTACCTTCATTAATACTAATTCATGATAATAAGTTCCATTAGGAGTAATAAGATCCTGTATTGATTGGTCCATTACAATTCGGATTTTGTTTTCGAAGTTGAAAATTCTAACATTAACAGCAGCACCTGTTCCATCGATAGGAAAGGCGGGTTGGGATGGGGTATTTTGACAACCACCAGTAGCATTATACCCATTAAGTGAGATTGAACCATTTGAATTGTTTGTCCACCCCTCTAATAATAATGAACCTGCAGCTGTATCTGTATTGGATACTCCCCACCAACCAGCATATGTAAGTAGTGAAACTGTTCCATCTGTAGGAGTAAATTCTAATACATAACTATCACTTTCTAATCTTGTAAAATTTTGATTTAGTGCGGGCATTGTTTTTTTGTGTTTTTTACTTAAGCTCTATATCCTTGTTCTGTAAATAGTGATTGAAGAACTGTTATTTGTCCTGTTGCTATTGCTGTTGAATTTGTTTGGGCACCGGTGCCGCTATATATACATTCATGGTAGTATACACCAGGAAAGGAAGTAGGAGTCAGGTTATAAGAACCACCTTTACCACCAGCTGTTATATTTTGTACTCCTACTATTATATCCACATAAGTAGGTTCTATTGTAAGTAGTGTAGTACTACCAAAGTTAACAGTATCACCTACACCAGTATTAGTCCAAGTATTATTACTTCTTTCAATAAGAAGATAAGTACCTGAAGAGCCATCACTACTATCTTCAGCTACTCCCCACCAACAACGTGCAGTTGAATTATCTAGGGGGTTTACAGCATCAGTAATATTAAATCTTACTTGAAAATAATCTAAATCATGTATTATAAAATTTTGATTCAATGCTGGCATGTTTATAAATATTATAAAGTATTAAAATAGCGTATTGTTGTAAAATATTTATATTGTAAACTATATGCAAATTCATTATTAACTTCAAGAGTTAAAACGTTTGGAAGAGTAGAAAGTGAATCGATATATGATAACCATACTTTATACAAATTTACATCTGAGGTAGAAATAACACCTGCAGTATTAGTAGTAATAGTTCCACTAGTATCCAAAATTGTTAAATCTGAAAGATAATGTTGTCCACCAGGAAGGGCTATGAGTGTTCCGGTATATTTTATAGTAATGCCTACTGATTCTAATGGAGAAATTCCATTATTTCCTTTAAGGATTATTCTTCCATCAAATTCTACTACATCATTTGTTCCTAAGTTAACACCTACGTTAAAAGTATCCGAATCATTTGCTAATACAGTTTGAGCACCCGACCATGTCTCAATAAATCCGGGACCTGTTGCTCCTCTAGGAGAAAATGAAACTAAAACTGTTTCATTAGTAGTAGGAGAATATTGGTCAACAAGAGGATATTCTAATGTAATTAAAAATTGGTTTGGAATAAAAACTAAAGTATTAATTGTTCCTATAAGAAGTTCATTACCATCATCGGAATATATTGTAACCTGACCTTTATTTTGTGCATTATTAACATCATCCCAGCTATTAATCCAATCATAAACATCATTACCCTGATCATCATAACGTGATATAGTGAGGGCATTTATTGTACTACTCCATGCAACCTTTCCTGGACCTGATCCTGATTTATATTCAACCCCTCCTCTAATACCATTAATACCTTGAGGACCTGTAGGTCCTGTGATGGAAACACCTGAAGTACCTGAGGTGCCATTAGTACCTGATAAACCACTAGTACCTGACGAGCCACTAGTGCTAGGTGTACCTGAAAGACCTGATGAGCCTGAAGTTCCTGAAGAACCGTTTGTACCCGAAGTACCTGATGAACCTGAAGTACCTGAAGAACCATTAGTACCTGATGAACCTGAAGTACCAGATGAACCACTAGTACTTGGTGTACCTGAAAGACCTGATGAACCTGAAGTGCCTGAAGAACCGCTAGTGCCTGAAGAACCAGAAGTACCACTAGTACCAGATGAACCTGAGGTGCCTGAAGACCCTGAAGTGCCTGATGAGCCATCTATACCTGAAGTGCCTGATGAGCCACTAGTACCTGAAGAACCTGAAATACCACTAGTACCAGATGAACCTGAGGTGCCTGAAGACCCTGAAGTGCCTGATGAGCCATCTATACCTGAAGTACCTGAAGAACCTGAAGTACCTGATGATCCTGAAGTACCTGAAGATCCTGAAGTGCCTGAAGAACCTGAAGTGCCTGATGAGCCACTAGTACCTGAAGAACCTGAAATACCACTAGTGCCAGATGAACCTGAGGTGCCTGAAGACCCTGAAGTGCCTGATGAGCCATCTATACCTGAAGTACCTGAAGAACCAGAAGTACCTGAAGATCCTGAAGTACCTGAAGAACCATCTATACCTGAAGTGCCTGAAGAACCACTAGTACCTGATGAACCTGAAGTGCCTGAAGAACCACTAGTACCTGAAGAACCGCTAGTACCTGAAGAACCATCTATACCTGAAGTGCCTGAAGAACCAGAAGTACCTGAAGTGCCTGAAGAACCATCTATACCTGAAGTGCCTGAAGAACCACTAGTACCTGATGAACCTGAAGTGCCTGAAGAACCACTAGTACCTGATGAACCTGAAGTGCCTGAAGAACCACTAGTACCTGAAGAACCGCTAGTACCCGTTAAACCTGTAAGACCTGAAGAACCCGAGGTACCTGATGAACCTGAAGTGCCTGATGAACCTGAAGTGCCTGATGATCCTGAAGTGCCTGAAGAACCATCTATACCTGAAGTACCTGAGGAACCGCTAGTGCCTGTTAAACCTGTAAGACCTGAAGAACCCGAGGTACCTGATGAACCTGAAGTACCTGAAGTACCTGATGATCCTGAAGTACCTGATGAACCTGAAGTACCTGATGATCCTGAGGTGCCTGATGATCCCGAAGTGCCTGATGAACCTGAAGTACCTGAAGATCCTGAAGTACCTGATGATCCTGAAGTGCCTGAAGATCCTGAAGTGCCTGAAGAACCTGAAGTGCCTGATGAGCCACTAGTACCTGAAGAACCTGAAATACCACTAGTACCAGATGAACCTGAAGTGCCTGAAGACCCTGAAGTGCCTGATGAGCCATCTATACCTGAAGTACCTGATGAACCACTAGTACCTGAAGATCCTGAAGTACCTGAAGAACCTGAGGTGCCTGAAGAGCCGTCTATACCTGAAGTACCTGAAGAACCCGAAGTACCTGATGAACCTGAAGTACCAGATGAACCCGAAGTGCCAGAAGATCCTGAAGTACCAGATGAACCACTAGTACCGGATGAACCTGAAGTGCCTGATGAACCTGAAGTGCCTGAAGAACCATCTATACCTGAAGTACCTGAAGAACCTGAAGTACCTGATGATCCTGAAGTACCTGATGAGCCACTAGTACCTGAAGTACCTGATGAACCTGATGCACCTGGGGCGCCTGCTAAGTTAATACACCATTCATTTGTACCACTCCAACTCCCTGTAAAACTAGTAACATTTATAGTTATATTCCCATTATTGGGATCATAACTATTTACAGTTCCTTCTATAAAATTATTAGCATCAATAGCAAATATAACATTTTGTCCAGCTGTATATGCTAAACCTGCTCCTATTTGAATAGAAATGGTTGTTGGGGAAGAAGCAATAGTTTGGTCAGTACAATTAGCATAAATGTCACCATCTATACCTGAAGTGCCTGATGATCCTGAAGTACCTGAAGAGCCTGAAGTACCTGATGAACCACTAGTACCGGATGAACCTGAAGTGCCTGATGAGCCTGAAGTGCCTGATGATCCTGAAGTGCCTGAAGAACCTGAAGTGCCTGATGAACCTGAGGTGCCTGAAGAACCACTAGTTCCTGATGATCCTGAAGTACCAGATGAACCTGAAGTGCCTGAAGAACCACTAGTACCTGAAGAACCGCTAGTACCCGTTAAACCTGTAAGACCTGAAGAACCCGAGGTACCTGATGAACCTGAAGTGCCTGATGAACCTGAAGTACCTGAAGAACCACTAGTACCAGATGAACCTGAAGTGCCTGAAGAACCGCTAGTACCTGAAGAGCCGCTAGTACCTGTTAAACCTGTAAGACCTGAAGAACCCGAGGTGCCTGATGAACCTGAAGTACCTGAAGTACCTGATGATCCTGAAGTACCTGATGAACCTGAAGTACCTGAAGAACCACTAGTACCTGAAGAACCATCTAAACCGGGTTCACCTGGGCTTCCACTAGTACCAGATGAACCTGAAGTGCCTGAAGAACCACTAGTACCTGAAGAACCGCTAGTACCCGTTAAACCTGTAAGACCTGAAGAACCCGAGGTGCCTGATGAACCTGAAGTGCCTGATGAACCTGAAGTGCCTGATGATCCTGAAATACCACTAGTACCTGATGATCCCGAAGTACCTGATGAACCGGATTCACCTGATGATCCTGAAGTACCTGAAGAACCTGAAGTACCTGTTAAACCTGTAAGACCGGATGAACCACTGGTACCTGAAGAACCTGAAGTGCCTGATGAACCAGAAGTACCTGATGAACCAGAAGTACCAGAAGAACCTGAGGTACCTGATGAACCTGAAGTACCTGAAGAACCTGAAGTACCTGATGATCCTGAAGTACCTGAAGATCCTTAAGTGCCTGAAGAACCTGAAGTACCTGATGAGCCACTAGTACCTGAAGATCCTGAAGTACCTGAAGAACCATCTATACCTGAAGTGCCTGAAGAACCACTAGTACCTGATGAACCTGAAGTGCCTGAAGAACCTGAAGTGCCTGATGAACCTGAGGTGCCTGATGAACCATCTTCCCCGGGTTGACCCGATAAATTGATACACCAAGTTTGACCCGCACTCCAATTACCATTATGGGATATATAATCAACCACCATAACTCCAGTGCTTGGAGTATAGCTATTTACCGTTCCTAAAATATACTTGGTAGCATTATTTTGTTGATATATAATTACACTTTGACCAGCAGTAAACGATAAATAAGTTCCTATAGTTATAGAAAATTGAGATGGAGGTGGTGGGACACCAATTCCAGTAAACCCACAATAAGAATATACCCCAGAAGTACCTGAAGAGCCTGAAGTACCTGAAGATCCTGAAGAACCTGAAGAGCCTGAAGTACCTGATGAACCACTAGTACCTGAAGAGCCATCTAAACCTGGAAGACCTGTAGGGCCTGTATCACCTGAAGTACCTGAAGTACCTGATGAACCTGAAGTGCCCGATGAACCTGAAGTACCTGATGAGCCTGAAGTACCGGATGATCCATCTTCTCCAGGAGCACCTGATATATTGTAGCACCAATGAGTAATATTACTCCAAGTTCCTTGATAAGAAAGAACTTCAAATTCTATGAATCCTGTAACAGAACTATACGTTACTACTTGTCCTATTATAATACTAGCTCCATTATTAGCTTCTAGTACTACATACATTCCCGTTGACCACGCTAAACTAGTTCCAATGAATTGTTGGTAAGTTTGTCCTATAGTAGGAGGAGAAGGAAGAGTATTAGATTGAACACATCTATAATATTCGGCACCAGAAGTACCTGAAGTACCAGATGAACCTGAAGTACCCGTTAAACCTGTAAGACCTGATGAACCTGAAGTGCCAGATGATCCTGAAGTGCCTGAGGAACCTGATAATCCTGAAGTACCTGATGAACCACTAGTACCTGATGAACCTGAAGTACCAGATGAACCTGATGTACCTGTCAAGCCTGTAAGACCTGATGAACCACTAGTACCTGAAGATCCTGAAGTACCTGATGAACCACTGGTACCTGAAGAACCACTAGTGCCTGATGAGCCCGAAGTACCAGATGAACCACTAGTACCTGATGAACCTGAAGTACCTGAAGAGCCACTAGTACCTGTTAAACCTGAAAGACCTGATGAACCTGAAGTACCCGATGAACCTTCTTCACCTGGGGGGCCTGAAGGACCTGTCTCACCTGAAGTACCTGAGGTGCCTGAAGTACCTGAAGTACCTGAAGTGCCTGAAGAACCTGATGTACCCGAAGAACCATCTATGCCAGAAGTGCCTGACGAACCTGAAGTACCACTAGTACCTGAAGATCCAGAAGCACCTGTAGCACCTGCTAAGTTAATACACCATGGATTTGAACCTCCAAAAGTACCATTAGATGATGTAACAGTTATAGCTACATTTCCACTATTTGAATTATAAAAAGATATTATTCCTTCTATATATTGGGTAGCACTAATAGATAATATTACACTTTGACCTGCAGTATAAGCTAAGCCAGTACCTATAGTAAGAAATAAAGTACCCGTTGCTGGGGAAGTAATAGTTTGTGGAGTACAATTAGCATAGATATCTCCACTTGCTCCTGAAGTGCCTGAAGAACCATCTGCACCTGAAGTACCTGAAGTACCTGAAGTACCTGAAGTACCTGATGATCCTGAAGTACCTGATGAACCTGAAGTACCTGAAGAGCCACTAGTACCTGTTAAACCTGAAAGACCTGATGAACCTGAAGTACCCGATGAACCTTCTTCACCTGGGGAGCCTGAAGGACCTGTCTCACCTGAAGTACCTGAAGTGCCTGAGGAGCCACTAGTACCAGAAGAACCTGAAGTGCCTGATGAACCAGAAGTACCTGATGAACCAGAAGTACCAGAAGAACCTGAAGTGCCTGAGGAGCCACTAGTACCTGATGAGCCTGAAGTACCAGATGAACCACTAGTGCCTGAAGAACCACTAGTACCTGAAGAACCACTAGTACCTGAAGAGCCTGAAGTACCAGATGAACCACTAGTACCTGAAGAACCACTAGTACCTGAAGAACCACTAGTACCTGATGAGCCTGAAGTGCCAGATGAACCACTAGTACCTGAAGAACCACTAGTACCTGAAGAACCACTAGTACCTGATGAACCTGAAGTACCAGATGAACCACTAGTACCTGAAGAACCACTAGTACCTGAAGAACCACTAGTACCTGATGAGCCTGAAGTACCAGATGAACCACTAGTACCTGAAGAACCACTAGTACCTGAAGAACCACTAGTACCTGAAAAGCCTGAAGTACCAGATGAACCACTAGTACCTGAAGAACCACTAGTACCTGAAGAACCACTAGTACCTGATGAACCTGAAGTACCAGATGAACCCGAAGTGCCAGAAGATCCTGAAGTACCAGATGAACCACTAGTACCAGATGAACCTGAAGTACCTGAAGAACCTGAGGTACCTGATGAGCCTGAAGTACCAGATGAACCCGAAGTGCCAGAAGATCCTGAAGTGCCTGTTAAACCTGAAAGGCCTGAAGATCCTGAAGTGCCTGAAGAACCTGATGAACCTGAAGTACCTGAAGTACCTGAAGAACCTGAAGTACCTGATGAACCAGAAGTACCTGATGAACCAGAAGTACCTGTTAGACCTGTAAGACCTGATGAACCACTAGTACCTGAAGAGCCACTAGTACCTGAAGAACCTTCAGGACCTATAGGTCCTATAGGACCAGTACCACCTGAAGTGCCTGAAGAACCGTCTATGCCTGAAGTACCAGAAGAACCTGAAATACCTGACGTGCCTGATGAACCTGAAGTACCTGATGAACCTGAAGTACCTGATGAACCATTATCACCTGAAGGACCTGTAGGACCTATAGGGCCTATAGGACCTATAGGACCAGTTTCACCTGAAGTGCCTGATGAACCATCTACGCCTGAAGTACCTGATGAACCTGAAACACCTGATGAACCTGAAGTACCAGAAGAACCTGAAGTACCTGAGGAACCTTCGGGACCTATAGGACCTATACCTCCTGAGGTACCTGAAGTACCACTAGTACCAGATGAACCTTCAGGACCTAAAGGACCTGTAGGACCAGTTTCACCTGAAGTGCCTGAAGTACCTGTAGTACCACTAGTACCTGAAGAACCGTTAGTACCTGAAGTACCCGAAAAACCACTAGTACCTGAAGAACCGTTAGTACCTGAAGAGCCACTAGTACCTGAAGAGCCATCTTCACCCGAAGTACCTGAAGAGCCATCTATACCTGAAGTGCCTGATGAACCTGAAGTACCTGAAGTGCCTGAAGTGCCTGATGAACCTGAAGTACCTGATGAACCTGAAGTGCCGGAAGAGCCACTAGTACCAGATGAACCTGAAGTGCCTGATGAGCCTGAAGTGCCGGATGAACCTGAAGTGCCTGTTAGACCTGTAAGACCAGATGATCCGGATGTACCCGCAGTGCCTGAAGAACCATCTATACCTGAGGTTCCTGAAGTACCCGTAGTACCTGAAGTACCAGAGGATCCTGCTTGTCCTGTAGCACCTGCTAGGTTAATACACCATGTTGTAGGTCCACTAAAACTACCCCCTACAGCAGTTACATCAATTGTTATAGATCCTGTTCCAGAAGTATAATTGTTTACTGTACCTTCAATATAATTACTAGGAGTAGATTGTTGGGCTAGAATTACACTTTGACCCGGAGTATAAGCTAACCCAGTTGCTATTGTAATAGTGATTTGGGTGCCTGGGGTAGGGGTTGATAAATTTTGGGTACTACAATTTGAGTAAGTATCTCCATCAGCACCCGAAGTACCAGAAGTGCCAGAAGTGCCAGAAATACCTGATGAACCACTAGTACCAGATGAACCTTCAGGACCTAAAGGACCTGTAGGACCAGTTTCACCTGAAGTGCCTGAAGTGCCTGAAGTGCCTGTAGTACCACTAGTACCTGAAGAACCATCTATACCTGAAGTGCCTGAAGAGCCACTAGTACCTGAAGAACCATCTATACCTGAAGTACCTGAAGAACCACTAGTACCTGAAGTGCCACTGGTACCCGAAGAACCTGAAGTGCCACTTGAAACACTTGTGCCTGAAGAACCCGAAGTACCTGATGAACCTGAAGTGCCTGATGAACCACTAGTACCTGAAGTGCCTGAAGTGCCTGAAGTGCCTGAAGTACCCGAAGTGCCAGAAGTGCCAGAAGTGCCAGAAGTGCCTGAAGTGCCAGATGAGGAACTACCAGTATAATTAATTACATAAGGATCACTTTCGGTGCCTGCTCCAGTTACTTCAATGTCATCTCCTCCCGTAGTTACTCCTCCTATCCCAGAAGTACCCGAGGTGCCGTTAGTGCCAGCAACTCCCCCAGTACCCCCCTCACCATCATTATAATCTAACTTAATACAAACTTCTTCTCCTGTTGTAAAAGGCAAATTTGCAGATGAGGCTACAGCACCTGTATCTAAAGTAAAGGTTACATAATTTGAATTAGAAGTTATTTCTGTATAAGAAAAAACTGCGTATGAAGTTGGAAAATTTTTGGATGAAATCGTTAGATTTCCTTTATTACTTCCCGTTAAATACCTTAATATATTGTTGTTATTAAAGTCGTTTTTATGAATGTCGACTCTTGTTACATAACGAACGTCTAATTTGTTATAAAAGCTTAAATGGCCTGTAGGGGGGATAATAGAGTTGCCTGCTACTTTATAAGGTATGCAAAATGCCCCTAAATCCCTATCTGCTAAAAATTCTTGTGCCATAAACTAGTGGTTCTTCGTTATAAATATTCAAGATTGATAGTATCTTAAATAGTCTTCTCGAAGATACTTTTCAAAACCATAAAATTTATTGTTTTTTTCTTCTAATAAAACTACATTGCGATTAACTTTATATACTGTAGTTCTATCACCTGTTAAAGTCCAAGGTATATTAAAAGGTTCCCAATTTTTGAAATCTATACTAGAATTTCTTTGAGATAATTTATCATAATCGGATTTAGAAATTTCTAAATAAATAAATTCGTTTCTTTTTTTACAAAAAAATCTTTGGAATTCACCTAATTTATAATCATCTTCAGTAGGTTGAGTGTAAAATAATTGAGGGACAAAAATTGTAGGAGAGTCAGCTAAATTTCTTATTTCATTATAAATAAGAGATTCATAACTATTTAATACCTCTACTTTTATTGAATTATCTTCAACATCAACATTATATTCTTCAATAGGAACTAATAAGTAATTAGGTTTATCATTAGGTGTTCTACCTGTATAATTTTTACCAGTATAAATTTTATAATAATAACCTATATAATCAGAATTAACTCCAGGAATATAAAATTCTCCTCCTGCTGTGTAGAGGTTTGGTTGAATTCTATTTTTAGGAATATAAGGCATTGTATTAAGCTATAGTATATGTCGTTAGTTGTCCCCTGTCAGCTAGTGCATAAGCATTTTGAATTTTATCATAACCAGATTTATCTCTTCCTATTCTAATGTGGAAATGTTTTCCACTAGCAGCTTTTGTAGGATTATCGTATTCATTTATAAATGAAACAGCAGGACTTCTATTTCCAGCTGCAAATCCTTGGAGGAGTAAATCTACCTTTTGTAATGTAATGGGATCAGATGGAGAAATCACGAAATCTAAACCATCTCCTCTTTTATGAGCAGAATTGTAAGAAAGTTTTTGATGGTATTTATCGTTTCCTCCAGTTACTGTAAGTTGTAAATTTGGAAATTGGGTTTTTATTTCAGTAAATACAGAAATTGAGTAGCTAGCAAGTTGAAGACTAATATCTCCTCCATTTGAGATTTCTTCTCCTTTTTCTCTATATCCTAGTTTATTTAAAACCAAACGTAAAGCATTAGCATTTGGTGTATTTTTAGTAGGTGGAAAGGGTTTGGATTGATAGGATTCTGAAGAAGGTAAAACAGGACCTACAGCTTTTCCAAAGATTACGGGGTCTTGAATTTTAGGTATACATTGTCCTTCTATTTTAGTAACCCATCCTCCGTTATCTATAGTATGAGAAATTCCTTTTACTATAAATTCAACAGCATTTTGATAATTATCAGGAAGAAAATCTTCGGTTATTGTATATTTTTGGAATATTTTAATTCCTGAAAGGCCATCTATTGTTAGATTAAGGGATATAGGAATTATTATAGGTGTAATTGCTTTTCCTTCTTTTTCAATTTCGTTAAGTTTTGATTTGAAAAAATCTTTTACAGCTATTTCTAATTCAAATAAATCATCATCTATATCAAAATCTGAGTAGTAATGAACGGTATCAGCTACTGCTTGGGTTAACTCCTCAAATCGTTCGTCTTCTTGTTTTTTTCTTTCGGCATCCGTTTTAGTTGTATCTACAGCATTAGCTGCTGTCTTTTTTTCTTTAAAAATTCGATCTTCTAATCCCTTATTCCAATTTGAAAAAGGAGTTGAGTTGGAAGATCTTTCTTTATCGTTAGCTTGGGCTCCAATTGCTATTTGAGTAGCAAAATCAGCAGGAATAGTAGAAGAAATTGAAACTTCTCTTACAAAACTACTCTCTCCTTGGGGTAATAATCCTACCCTAAATCTGGTTGGTGGGGGAGCATCTTTGAGGAGTTTATCTGAGTTAGATTTGTTTACAATATATAAAGTATTGTCATCTTTGTCATGGAATGGTTCTAACTGAACATAATTACATAAACTTGTATTTATACCATCACATAATTTTGTTATAAGATCTAAAAGTAAAATATCACCTTCATTATTTATACTATCTATTAAGCATTGTCTTACAAAATCTATGTTCATATGAATATGCATAAAATTATATACAAAATCATCTTTTGAATCATAAAAATCTGTTCCTAATGCATTATTTAAAGTTTTTAAATCAATAAATTTTCTTTTACGCTCTACTTTTATTTTTGAAGGTATGGCACACACTCTAGGGTCTACTGAAAAGATGGGATAAGGTAAATAACACTTATTGTATCTATCCTTATAACTATGATCTATAAAAGTAATGGGCTCTTTAGGAGTATCATTTCCTGGTTCTTTGTTGTAGACTAAAAGAAAATTTTGAATTATTCTTAAAAGAGCACCTAATTTTATATAATAAAAATCCCAATCAGAAGAAAATCCTTCACCATTAATGTATACTATTTCTCTATCAGCAAGAGGGAATGGACTCTTATAAGGGGTTACATCATTTAACTGTACTAATCTTTTTATTCTATCATTAGTTAAAGCTTCTTTACCAAAAACCGTATAACTTGTTGTTGGAGACCAATCTACATTAGTTCTACTACCTTGTATTCCTAAATAAAATGGAGCAGAAAGATAAGGACGATATAAACATCTCTTAATATAATCTAAAATTTTTCCTAAAGGTGTTTTATCAATAGCATCTGATGTTTTTTCTTCATCATCTTCACTATCATCAGAAGATGATTCTTCGGTTAATTTAGTTGGAAGAGGTTTTGATATAACTAAAGATTCTACTACATCCCCAGTAGAAGTAATTGATATGACCACTTCATAATGTCCGTCTGCGGTTACGTTCCAATCAAAATTGGTAACTCTACCTATCATACCATCATAATTACCATTAGATGCTTTTCTCTCTTTTTGTATAAGGGAATTTAACTCACTCACGTTACCCCCATCCTTAAATATATAATCTAAAGCGTCTGAGTGGATAGGATTAGATTGTAATGTTCCATCATTAGTAAAATAGACTGAGTGACCCCATTCTAAAAGTAAATGGTATCCTAATCTTAAATAAAGAGTTTCAAGAATTTTAAATTGTTGTTTGCTAAAACATTTTACTTTAACTTTAGCTTGAGTTAAAGATCCATTATTTTTAGGAGTTATTTCAAAAGATTCTACTGAGGGGATTGGAATAAGGCCAAATTCTGCTTTAGAATTAAACCCATAAGCTTGAGTAGGATCATTTCCATATGCCTCTACAATACCTCCCCTAGGAGAACGATCAGAAGTAGTTCTTAATACCCCCCCTTGTAATATATTATTTTTTGCTAATAAACTACCAATTTGATTAGTACCTATTTCTGTTGCTTTTGATTTGTCTATGTCAACTGAAGAAGCTAATCTTAACCAAGAATTTTTAGAAGTTAAATAGGTAAGTAGTTCGTTATCTCTATTAGTTTGCCCTAATTTTTTTTGACGTGTTTTTATTTGTAAATCAACATATGGATCAAAACTTTCTCCTATTATTTTTCCCATAACTTATTTATTTAATTTTTTAAAATCTGTTATAATACTTGCTATATCGGTTGGAATTCTTATTTGATGTCCTAAAGTAGGGTATAAACTATTTGGTTTAAATCTTGGGTTTGCTGAAGGGATTATCCACCATAAAGTAGAATCCTTATAGTATTGATGCGCAAGTAGATCAAATCTATCTCCTTTTTGGGCTATAACATAAATGTCACTATCTCTATAAGGAATATCAGGATATTTTACATTAGCATAATATCTTCTACCTTTAGGAGTTTTAAAAACAGGAATGTTACGGTAACGGTTCATACTGAGATAAAGGTTGATTTATTACTAATTAATTGGTTATTATTATCCGCGATTGGAGTAAAATTAAATCCACTTACTTTAATTGCTTTAGGTAGTTGACGACCATTTGTTACATCAAAACCAGCGTCAAATATTGGGGATAATGAAATGCCCTCTAAAATTCCAGGAACGTTGTTAAGGTAATCTCCAAATGTTAATTTAACAAAACTCCCACGTAAATAACCCTCATTACTATAATTTGGTGCTAAACGTTGTATAAATGTGTTTAGTTTTTGGTATATAGCAATTAATTGATTTTCATCTCCGGCAGCAATAGTAAAATCTAATCCTATTTTTCTTGTAAACCCTTTGTATTTGTATAAAGGATATCCTCTACCTACATAATTGTAAGAATCATATTCAGCTCCAATTTGATCATTAAAGTTATCTACATAAGCTTGCCAGTATAAATAATTATCAATTCCAGGATTATCAGGATCAATAAAATTTAAATAAAATTTAATTAATTGATCATTATCGGGTTTAATATTTTCTGTAGAAGTATTTAATTTTTTAGTTGTTGCTTTATTAAATTTATCTCCTGTAATATCATTACCTGCTTCATAGTTTGTAGTTTTATACTTAGGGTCTGCTAATCCTTTTTGTTTAAGTGATGCATTAGTACCTTTTATATAAGCGGATTTAAGTGTTACTACTTTATTATCTGCTACAGTACCATAAGTTACATCAGATATAGAACCAGATGGAGAATTATCATTAAAATAAGTTTTAGCTTCAGCTACTTTAACTTTAGATCTTTCTTCAGCAGATTGTACAGATGAAGATAATACTAAAATATTATCACTACCCACACCATATGTAATTTCTGAGATAGAACCTGAGGGAGAGTTGTCGTTAAAATAAGTTTTAGAAGCTGCTACCTTTGTTGGGGGTATATTTTTAGCAGATGTAATAAGAGCATTACTATCTTCTAAAGTACTTAGAGTTTTATTATCATCTTGAGGGCCAAATCTTTTTAATTGAGACCCATCTTCAGGATTTATACCTAAAAGTTCAGCATCTGGATCTGGGATTTCTAATCCACTGATTTCAGAATAAGTAAAATACTCATAAGAAGCACCTAATGAGTTGCCTAAATCTAAATTTGATTTTGAATTATTTACTTTATTAAAAGAAACAGATTTAAAACCTCCATCAGGGTTACCATAAGGATTAATTCCTGTAGTATTAGAAGTACGTTTAATTCTAGTTTTTCCTATTCCTAATACTGAGTTAGGGCCTCCTCCATAAGATAATAATTCTGTAGAATTAGGATCTAGATCTATTTTATCTTCTTTAAGCTTGACTAATCTATTTAATCCGTTTTTATTAAAATCAAAAACTGCTTGTTCATATCTAATTAAACCTCCTCCAGGAAATAATCCTCCTTCTACAACACCTGCTATAGGTGACGATGGGTCTAAACCTAATAAATTTAAGTGAGTGCCTGTAAATCCTACTCCAGCTTGTGCTAATGTAGAAGTAGGTGAATAAATACCTTGGTTTACATTACCCCCACCATAAGCAGGACCTAAAGTAGCTTCTGTTTTAACTGATCCTCTTGAGAGGAGGTTTTGGTTAGCTATAAAAGTTAAACCTCTAGTAGTAGTAAATAATTGAAATAATCTAGAAACATCGTTTGCACTAGATACAATTGATCCTTGTCTTAGTAAAACATCTCTTGAAGCTCCAGGGGTTTCCCCTTCGGGTATAGACTTAGTAATAAAGGGTTCTTTACTACTTCCCATACCACGTCTGTCAAGCCCATATTTTAAGGACTTAAGATCTGTTTTAAGATCAATTAAACCCATTTATTAAAATGAGGCTCCTTCAGGTGCGTTATCTTTATAATTATTACTTGGGGTAACTCCATTTAAATCTAAAATTGAAGGTGATGGTTTATTCTTTTGATTTGGTTTACCATTTAAAGAATATTGATCATGTAATTTAGATTCAGCAGTTGCTCCTACAGGAGTTTTGGGAGATTTAGGACCCGATAATGTAGAAGTGTTTTGGTTGTATTTGTCTAATAATGCCATAGTTTTTGATTATAAATATTAAAAATTATTGTAATTTTGAACTTGCTACTGTTAAAGCTGTACCAACTTTTGTACCATCTAATGTAACTGTACCTTCTTTAGCTAAGATAGCTTGTAACGTAGCATTCATTTGAGTCATTTGGGCTACTAAAGGTGCTATGTTAATTCCACTAGAAGTGGCCGCTTCTCCTCCTTCACCACCTTCTAAAGCTTTCGCAGCTCCGGGGGCAGCTATAAGATCATCATTTTTAGATAATTCAAATAATCCCCCTTCTTTAGTAGAAATTTGGGTTTTTCCGTCTGCTGGGGATAGCATATCTCCTGCTTTTTTGGGTTTAGATATACTATATAAGTATGCTATACCTCCTGCAGCTGCAGCTAATGCTATAGCTGTACCTATACCTAAAGTAGCTGCTGAAACTCCAACCATAGCGGCGGCTGCTTGTGCTACTTTAATACCTAATAAAACTGTTTCTTTAGCAATAGCATAAGCAAATTGAGCACCTTGAGCTATCATTGCTCCTAATTTAGATTTTTCCATAGCAGCAGCTGCAGCTTTTAGTCCAAGTGATATTTTTTCTTTTAAATTATTAGCAGTCAAAATACCTGATTTGGTTATCATTTGCCCTAATTCAGTTTTCCCTAGAGCAATGCCTAAAGATTGGAAAACTGTTTTTCCTTCTTCTTTTGCTATTTGGTAATCTAAAGCTAAATTTTCAAGACCCATCATAGCTAACATTTGACCCATTCTATCTAATTCATCCATCCCAGCAAGTTTTTGCGCTTCATCTAAAGCTTGTTTAACTTTAGCTAAACCTATTAAGGTCCCCATAGTAACAGCCATCCCTCCTAATACTGCTTCCATCCCTGATAGGTTTTCGAAATCGCCTGTTAGAATTTTACTAATACCATCAAATGTAGTTTTGATGGGTTGGAGTAAAAAATTTATAGCGGGTAACACAGCTGTAACTAAATTTAATAAAGGATCAACTATAGCCATAATAGGTTCAGCTATCCCTATAAATAAATCTTGAAGTTTAGCGGTTATAGCAGCAATACGTTCTTGGGCAGATCCAGATTTAAGTTGATTAGCTAATTGTTCATTGCCTAATTTTACAGCAATTTCATCATCTGATAGTCCTTGCTTTTTTAATTCATTATAAGCTTGTTGAGCACTTAAATCTTCCATACCTATGTTAGCTAATGCTTCTCTTTCAATTAAAGATTTAGCTAGTTCTTCACGTGTCATACCCATAGCTTTAGCTAATGACTCTTGGGCCATAACATTCATTTCAGAGAATTCAGCCGAGCTTCCTACTTGTTTAAGTACTTCAGCTGCTGCTTTACCAGTTTCTCCTTTTAAAGCAAGCATTCTTGCTTGTTCTAAATTGAGTTGTTTACCAGTTAATAACTCAGCTTCCATTTCACTTTCAATAGAAGATTGGAAGTTAAGTAAACTACTTGCTATATTTTCAGCTTGTTGCATATTAATACCAAACTGCTTGGCTGCAGCAACGTTTGCTACTAATTCTTTAGATGATTTACCAAGAGTTAAAACAGTAGCAGCACTTGTATTTGCTATTTCTTCAACTAATTCTTTTTCATTTAATGCTAATCCATTATTAATGTTAAAAGCTTTAGCTTGTCCTAATAATTCAGCTGTATTTTCTTCTAGTGACTTACCTGTACCCTGGTTGATTTTAGTAAGATTAGTCATAGCATCAGCACTAAATCCTGCTTGTTCCGTTAACTTAGTAAAACCTATAAGTAATTCTCCACTAATTTGAGAGTTAGTACCTAAAGCTTTACTTAATGCTAATTGGGATTTAACTAAACCTTCAGTATTAACGTGGGTATCACCTGATAGATTAGCTATATCAGTCATATCAGAAACCATATTATTGGCTTCTTTATAACTCATGCCTAGGTTTTTAGCTGTTTCCCCTGTTAGTTTATCTGTAGATTGAAGGGCTTTTACTAATTGAGTAACAACAAATAATCCCGCTGATAAAGGATCTTTAAGGTTTTCTATGAGGGAATCCCCCATAGAACTAAAACCTTTTTTTAAATTTGTGAGTTGAGAGTTTGCACCTCCTAAGGCATTTCTTTGTTCTTGGAGGATTTTAAGGTGTTCTCCTCCTTTACCTGCTAAAATGTCTGTTTCTGAGAGGTTATTGGTGTTTAAAGTTGATATATCGTTTTCAAGATCTACAATTTCTTGACTAAGCTCCTCCATTTCAGTTAAAGCAGCATCAAAACCTAATTTATTAGCAAGGCTGCTCATTCCTAGCTGGTCTAAAGCTCCTTTCATAGAACCTATTACAGCTCCACTTAGTCCTAGTTTTTCAGTATATTGTTCTTCTAGTTTTATTCTAGCTTCTATTCGTCTTTCTAATTCTTTTTGATTAGATGCTTCATCTGCTGATTGTTCATTAATAGCATTTAAGGCATGTTCTTTTTGTTTTAATGCTTTTGTTTGTTTTGCATCTAGTACACCTTTATTTTTTAATTCATCTATCTCAATTTGTAAAAGACTTTTACTTAATTCTAAGTCTTTTGATTTTTGCTTAAATTGAGTTTGAATTTGTTTAAGTTGTTTCCCATTTAATTTAGATATACCTTGTTGATCATAGAATATCTTTTGAGCTATACCCCTCATTCCCTCGAATGCTTTAGTAGTATTTCTTACCCCACTAGTTGAGTTTTTTATAGAATCAACCATGGTGTCAAAACCACTTACTAAACCACTTACATCTGAGTCTATTTGTTGGACTTCCTTTCTTGCATCTCTAAGACCTACCTCAAGAATAGCAACTGCTTTATTAATATCATCAAATTTAGAAGTATCAAAATTAGCAAATGGATTTATTTTCCCTAAGCGATCATATTGCTTTTGGATATTTTCTAATAGCTTTTGAATTTCTTCGGGTTTAGCCATGTTAATAAATATTCAAAAATTTAATTTTATTATGGCTTAGTTCTAAATGAAGATCTTTTAGGAGAAGCATCAGCAAATTGAGGTTTATTTACCTTTCCTGATGAATCGATTAGTGTACTGGTTCCTTTTTTGTTAGCTTTATCATATTCAGCTTTTTCTTTTTCATAAAATTCTTGAATTTCTTTAAAAGTAAATCGCCTTAACCAAATAGGCATATTATATACATCATTCCAAGAATATCCCCCCTTACCATGAAATACTATTTCATGGATCTGTTTGAACATATTACGTCTTACTTGAGGAACTATATCAGAAGTCAGGCCAAAAAAAGCTAATCCCTATAGGGATGGTAATCTCCTCATTACCAGTTGTGATATAGGTTAAATCTACATCTGGTTGGACTTCTTTAATATGATTTCTTAAAGCACGGGAATCCCTAGCTAATAAACCATTATCTACAAAATTACGAACTGTTTTAGTTTCAGTATCACCATTTACAGAAGTAATAATATATTTTAATCTTGTTGATAATTCTGGGGAAGCTGATTTGTTTATCTTTTTTAAACCTTGTACTTCTTTTTCGATTTTAGTTTCATCGTGTCCATTTAAAATCTTAAAAGTAATATCTATACCGCTATGAGGTAAGGTATAAGAAAAATTGTTACCTTCTGAAAGGGTAGATTCATCTATTTCTTTGTTTTCTAAAGTAGATAGGTCTACATCATAGGATTCCCCCATGTATGAGAATGAGTAATCTTTACCATATCCCAAAATACGAGTAGCAATTAATACAGCATTTTTGTCTCCTATAATTAAATCCTTAATATTAATTTTACTAACTACTACAGATTTAAGTAATTCATCTAATACTATGCCTCGTTCTATGTAAGATTGGTTTGTAAGTATATCTTCCTCTTTAGCGGTCATATACTTAATTTCAACTTTTCCTTCTCTTAAAGGATGACCTTCAGGATAAACTAAACCTTTTGAAGGTAATTCTACCATTTCGGTAGGTAATGTAAATTCACTCATTTAAAAATAACTTTATTTGTTTAATATAAATATCTAAAAAATAAGGAAGGCGTACCGAAGTACGCCTTTCTTTTATAATATTTAGCTTGTATTAGAAGTTCAATACACAATAATCAGGTTGTACTGTCATTGAAATTTCAACAGCACCCTCATTATCGTAATTGTATTCACCAAATCCTGCTTCAGTAATAAATGCACCTTTGATAATCCACTCAGAAACTACATCACCTACAGGACCCAAAACATTCACTGTTAAGTCTTTCTTGTAGAAATCTGAGTAACCATCTCTACCCGTTACTGATTCGTGGTGTAATCTTACCCATTCCATTACTGCTTGAGCACCTGAAGGAGTGATAGCATCAAATAATGTCATTGATATAGTGCCCCAAGTAGTTTTGCCTTTAATATTTCTTTGAATATTAATGTGGTTCAAGTTTACAGTTCCTTGTGATACTGTTACTGCACCCATTCCCTTAATAAGGTAAGCGGGGAATCCATCTACATACAAAACAAATCTATTTTGTTGTTTTGGTTCAAATGGGGTGAAAAATATTTCGTTTGGATCTAATACTGCCATTTTATTTTGCGTTTATTAT
>Ga0070751_1000572_pt1 | contig 22719 bp, 27 predicted proteins | sample VirMetDEL_Aug_28_FD_78514 | JGI IMG/M metagenome (GOLD analysis project Ga0070751, IMG submission 78514) | Aqueous microbial communities from the Delaware River and Bay under freshwater to marine salinity gradient to study organic matter... | ecosystem: Environmental > Aquatic > Marine > Coastal...
TTATGCTCTCCCCCAAGTTAAGGTTCTCAAAATGAGAACCGCTCAAATTCCCAAAACGAATTAGCGTTTTACATAATGAACGAAATCGCAGATTTCTTTTTTTATGCTCTCGTCAGTCTTAATAAAAAAAACTTTGTGAGTTTTAAAAAAAATTGATAAAAAATATTTTTTAAAATAATTAATAATAAAAAAGCAAAATGACTATGACAGCAACATTCAACATTATCAACTCAATTGGAAAATGGGAAGATTATCTTGAGATGGAATTAGAGAATGGTGATGCCACAATTGATGAGATATATTCTGTGTTTTGGTGGGGTGGTGTTAAAATGACATACGGAGAGTGGTTAATGAATTGTGTGAGAGAAGCAGATGAATACGCAGAATGTGAAGAATGTAATACTTGGTATCCTCAACTTTATATGAATTATGATGACGACACAGGTTTTCACACCTGTGAATGTTGTATGACCGATGAAGAGGAAGCAGATGAATAAAAAATTTACAAAAAAAAATGTATAGTAAAAAAAAAATTGAAATAGATTTTATAAAATATTTATTACGATAATCAATAACAAAATGCCTTCATCTTACCAACAGCGTATCAAAGAAAAAGAACAATTGGAAGATAAATTAGAAAAAGAACAAGTTGTAAAAGGTGGAGTTATGAATATTGCTTCTAAATTAAATTATGAAAAGCAAGTTTATATGAATAAGACAGGCGCATTATTTGATATAATAATAAAATATGGAAACGAACAAGCATTAAGAGAAGCATATAAAACCATAGGGCAATCAGTATTAGTAAAGTATGAAGCAATTGTAGGTAAGAAAACTAATAAAAAAGGTGAAGAATATGATTGCTGGGTTTCTGTATGGGATAAGTATGCTGGTAAAATGACTACTCATAAAAAACCTCCACTATGTAATGGGTATGTAAAATATATTAATGATGAAGATTTTGATTATGATGAAACAAGTAAAAAATTTGTATATAAATATGATAAAGCAACTCTTAATAATAAAGAAGTTAATATTGTAAAAGATTAAATATAAGTTCCTTCGGCATAAATACAACAACCAGTATTGTCCTCAAAATATTCACAATTTCTAACATCACAAAAATACTTTTTCTTTTTAAAAATTTTATGATTATTATTCCAACAATTAGTATCTAATTCACACCAAAATATATAACATTTAGTAATTTTATCAATTTTAAAAGTTCTTGGATGAGGTGTTCTGTATGTTCCATTACAATTATTTTTAAATGTAGTTTCTCCAATCTTAAATACTTTCTTCTCACTATCCATCTTTTTGTTATTGAATATCGTATAAAATAAAAAATAAAATCCATTTCAATTTTTTTTTGACCTTTTAAAATTTAAAAAAAAAAATGTATAGTAAAAAAAAAATTGATTTAAAATATTATATTATTATACATTATAAAAAAGCAAAATGGTAAATATGGATTTTGAAGTTATCACACCTCCAAGTGGAAAATGGAATAAAGTAGAAGTTAAACCATCGCCCGGAAAAGGTAATGGTGTATTTGCTACAAAGAAAATAAAAAAAGGTGAAGCAATATGTTGGTATGATGGAGTATTGTGTAAAGTCTATGATAAATATTGGATGAATAATGCTCCAGTATTTATCACAGGAAAAACTGGTTATAATCAAAATACAAATTATTATCCTGACAAAGATTATTATGATTGTTTAGCAGGAACAACACGAGAAATTCGTAAAGGTGGTGTAGCATCATTAATAAATGATTATTCTAATTCAGGAAACCCAGCAGTAATAGTTAAAAATATTAAGGATAAAAGATATAATTGTGATAAACAAATAACTTATGACACAGATGGTAATTTTAAAAGTTATATAGTAGTTGCTGACAAAAATATAGAACCCGGCGAAGAATTATTTGTTTTATACGGACCTGAATATTGGACCTATCCTGACAGAAAGTGGACTGAAGAAAAAATTAAAGATATCGTTCAAGAAAAAAATCCAGATTACTCGCAGTCTCATAATTCTATTGAAGATTACATTTCCAGAGCAAAAATTGTTAAAAATTTATAAATTAGTCCAACCTCCGTTGTATACTTGTAATACACTATCAGTAATGTTATAAATTACTTGTCCTGTATTAGGTGTAAGAGCATCTCTTTGAGTTGTAGTATAAACTTGAACGCCATTATTTTTTTGATTTACCCATAATCCTTCTAAATATACTATATTATCATTTACAGAAACATTTGTTAAATTAGTATCTCTTATTTCTCCCATAGCAGGAAATGGTTTTGTAGAATATGGAATAGTCATTATATTATAACAATATTTTTTTTTTATGGTTTTGAAAATACAACACTATTTGATGAACCAGCGGTAATTACATAGAACTTAAATCCATCTCTTGTAAAAGTAGAATATGTTAATCCTGTTAATCCACTTACACTATGTGTATCTGTTATTTTAAAAATAATACAACCACTTCCTCCATTTCCACCATTATAACCTTGTGAACCTCCACCTCCACCACCTGTATTTGCTAAACCTGATACTGCGTTTCCTGTCGCATTTCCAGCACCACCACCACCTAATCCACCAGCACCATCAGTGCCTGGTTTAACACCCGGACTTCCTGTTTCTGTCCATCCTGACCTTGATGAACCTCCACCGCCTCCAAAATATAAATCACTACCACTAACAACACCTACTCCTGCTGTTGTTGCTTCTGCTGTTGTAATTATTGTAGATATTTGACCTATACCGCCGTTAGCACCATTTACATAATAAGGAGAACCATACATATTAGCACCTACACCACCAGCACCACCACCTCCACCAATTAAATGATTTGAATAATTACCTCCTCCACCAGCATAACCTTGTCCTATTATTCCAGCACAACCTCCTCCATCTGCTCCACCTCCTCCTGAACCACCAGTTCTACAACCTCCACTTCTTACTCCTCCACGACCACCACCTGTTGCTGTTAATGTTCCTAATATAGTATTACCTCCATTAGAACCTCCATAATTACTATTATTTCCTATACCACCTGCTCCTATTTCTATACTATAACTTGCTCCTAATGCTAAATGTAATTTTGGTTCTGCTGATGCTCCTCCACCTGATGTATTTCCAACAACAGATGTTCTATATCCACCAGCACCAGCACCACCAGCACCTTTTCCACCTCCACCACCACCTGCTCCACCACCAGCAATCATCATATAATCTATTTCTACTGCTACTGGTGTGCCACCTCCTACATTAGTCCAACCAGCGTCATATACTTGTAATGTGCTGTCAGTAGAATTATAAATTACTTGTCCTGTATATGGTGTTAAAGCATCTCTTTGTGTTGTTGTCATTACTTGTATTCCAAAACCATTTTGATTAGTCCATAAACCTGTAGAAGGATTATATCCTAATACTTCATTATTAACAGGATTTGTTATATAAGTATCTCTTACTTGTCCCATAGTGGGAGTAGGTTTAGTGCTAAATGGAATAGTCATTATATATATATAAATATATTTAAATATATTTAAATTAATTCCAAACAACACTACCAGTTCCAGTAACTCCCCCTGCTGTCGCAGTTATTTCTACATATTTATCACTTCCTACTGCTGTTTCAGGTCCCAAAGTTAAACCAGTAAAACCAACAGCAGATATTGTGTATGTATTTGGGTAGCGTAATATAATAACACCATTACCACCTCTACCTGCTGTTCCACTACCACTATTTCCACCACCACCACCTCCAAGTCCATCTGTTCCTGCTTGATTATCTGCGTTACCACCTCCACCTAAACCACCTGTGCCTGGATATCTTGGTGATGGACCTTGAATACCACCACCACCACCACCTGCTCTGTATGTAGGTGTTCCTGTAATACTGCTTTGTAATCCATCTCCACCATCTCCGCCGTTATTAGTTGATTTATTTTGACCTGCCTGACCAGCACCACCTCCTCCACCAGCACCAGCGGGTGACGAACCACCATCACCTCCATTAAAACCTTGATTAGCAGTTCCAGTGCCTCCTGTGTTTCTCGCACCTCCACCTGAACCTCCATTTGTGCTTGTAGCACCTACATTCGTAGCACCACCTCCACCACCAGCAGATATAATAGTATCAAAAACACTATCTGCGCCTGGATTACCATTATAAGTTCCAAACCCAAAAAGACCACCACCTCCAACTTGAATTGAATAGTTTGTTCCTAACTCTATTGTTTTTTGACTTTCGGGAGTAGAATTAGCACCTGATAATTCTGTTCCACTCGCACCAGCCCAAGTTGTTCTGTATCCACCAGCACCACCACCACCGCCAGGTGCTACACTACTATTACCAGCACCAGCACCTCCTCCAGCAATTATTAAATAATCCAATAAAAATGATAATATCGTTGATGTAATATCTGTCCAAATTCCTACACCGGCGACGACCCTAAACATCTGTAATGTTCCTGTGGTAGAGTTGGATATAATAGTAAAATCAGGTTGTGTTGGTAAAGCATCTCTTTCAGCAGTTGTATAAATTGGAATACCACCACCTGATGTTTGATTAGTCCATAAACCTGATGATGATTGATATGTTAAAACTTCACCATCAGCAGGATTTGTTATATTACTATCTCTTATTTGTCCCATAGTGGGAATAGGTTTAGTGCTAAATGGAATAGTCATTATATATATATAAATATATTTAATCTAAAATATTTTAAGCAAAATATATTTATATTACATTTACATTTTTATTTTTCTTAAGCGTTGATAGACATAGGTTGTCCTAATCTACTATTCATACCAGCGTTAAAGGAGTCCGCAAGAGGCATTAGAGGTTGGTTAATTGGTTTTTCAACTTGATAAGCAAGACCCTTCAATTGTCCTCTTGCGTATCCTTGATGTGGATATAGTCCACCTTGATATGGAATAGCAGGACGACGAAGTGTTCTTGTAGCACCACCAGCAAATCCTACACTAACAGCACCTTTACAAGGCATTACACCACGAACTCCTCCCTGATTTGATAACAATACAGATTGTCTTAATGAAGTCATATTCTCTAAATTATTGGTTCTTGTCCAATTTAGTTTAAGAGCGGGTTTATTTAGACCTCCGTTTGTAAATCCAAATAGGGGTAGTTCTCTTGGTAAATCTGCTTCGCGGTCGCCTTTTAATCCGTTAAAAATTTGAGGAACAACTGCCATTATTTATACTATACATTAACATTTTATTTTTTTTTAATTAATTAATTCGTCACGAAATCACCTCAATCGCCCTGCCTGGCCCAACCCGTAAGGTTTCGGTCTGCTCTGTGAAAATATTAATAGTTGGATTACCAACAGCACCAGTAGTTTTGACTATACCTTGAAGATTTACGGCACGTGTGTCCAAACCACAAATGGAGCGTGAATACTCGCTGTCAGGCAAGTTGAGCCTGAAACATTGGACACAGAAGTTCTCTAAATACTGATTGAATGATATATTTTTCGCTTCTCTCGCTCCCATCATAGAGTTGCGTGTCATACCATATACTTCTCCTAAATTAGCAGAGAACTGGGGCATATAGGCACCATTAAGTTGTAACTGCATCTTCATATCAGCGGCCGGTTTAACAAAGTTGAAATACTGGGCCTTGTATTTTTCTTTATTGGTATCAAGAACACCACCAACATCATAGCCGGGTAGTCCAAGGTCTACATTAGTTCCAGCAACCTTGGCAGCATCAGTAGCATAAGTTCCGGCGATGAAAGCACCAGATGATTTATAACCATCTACGATTATAGGTGCTGCCTGGGCGTTAGGATTATTTACACGCCATGCCACCCAGACCCGGTCTAAACTTTGAGTGCTGACCGTGAAGCGAGAAGAACCAGAATGATTTTCTTGGAAAGTTGTGTATGCTTTGTAAGGAATTTCAAGGAAACCTTGCTGGGCCATTTGTGCCGAAATCATTTGGTCATACGACTGGTCCGCCATACCAATGGCCTCAATAGTAGCGTGAATATCAGTTAATATGTATTTACCACCACCTGCTCCAACTTTCGCAAAACCTGCTTCAAATGCTGGAGGACCTGCTAAGGCAGCACCATCACCAAGAGCAGTTCCAGCAGATGTGGTTAGAACATTATCAGTGGCCATATAAAGTCTTACACGGATATCGGGCAAGATGCTCGTGTCAAGTAATTTCGGGTCGGCAGTGGCAAGGAAGCCGGGGAACTTATCAATACAGAAAAACTGGAGATTACCATTTAATGGATATTCTTCGTTAAGTGTGGTGGATAATTTAGCGGCACCAGCACCAAGTTTATTTACATAACTAATTTCACGGACATATTCAGGGTGACCAGTTACACTATCACAATCTCCATAAGATAAAGCATTCATCGCTTCAAGTAATACATTTGAGAAGTTAGTGCCCTGTGAAAGGATAATGCCACCAACTGATACTTCAATTCTTTCAACTAAATCAGCAATAGGTGGTAATCTCGCACCAGCAGTTGCCGAACCAGCATTAGCACTGGCATTACACCAAATTTTCAAGGACCGAAGATTTAAGATGGCATTACTCGGCAGGTCAAATGAAATTATATCGTTCTGTGAAGCAGTAGTTTTATTTTGACTTTCAAGACGAAAGGTGTTTGTGCTGACCCCTTGTAGGCGTTCCACAAAGTATGTGAGGTTAGGGTTGAAACTCATTTTATTATATAATTACAAAATATTTTTTTTTTTATTAAAAAATTAATTAAATTAAATAAGAAATTAATTTTTTAATTTTTAATTATTTCTCTCAAAATTCACTTTTTAAAAAAGTAAAGACAAAAATTGTTAAATACGCCTCCGTAGTCGGCGAGGACTACCTAATTCTTAAATTTGAAAAATTTTTATCAGGATATCCACTTTCACCATATTCTAAATAATTTAATGGTTCTGTTCCAAATCTTGCTGGAATTGTTTTGACAGGTGGAGGTGCGTTTAATGTATTATTTTGTCCGCCCATATATTGTATAATATCAACTTTTACTACACATTCAAAACTTCTACTTCCTAAAGTTGATTGATTAACTGGTGTAGGGTTAGGGTCTCCTGCTCCCACTATTGGTTGGTAGGCAGATGCTCCAGTTCTTGCTGGATATTGTCTTCTTACATTTGCTGGAATAGTTCTTCCGTGACTATCAGTTAAATATAGTCTTAAAAATGTAAGTTGTTTTGTTGTTAAATTTACAAAATATTCCATTTGTGTTCCTGTTGTGTAATTAATAAAATCAGTATCTATAACTAATTTTGCTAAAATGCGAGAACTACCAAGATTTGTTGCTAATCTGTTGTCTGTATTTCCTGAATTGAAACTTTCTGTTTGAATATTTGTATTATTGATGTCTGTTCGTAGATATACATTTTGCTGTGTAGACAACTGACAATTGTATTTACATCTTACAAGTATTTTAGTATTATCAGCACCAGCACCAAAATCAGGAGCAAGGTCTAAAAATATACTGGAAGTTGTAGCAGGGTCTGTTGGATAAATGCGGTCTCCTCCTAAAAGTTCAAAGATGTCACCATCTTCAATTTTAAACTGAACTGCTAAATTAGTTATTTGGTGGGCCGCAGAAAAATTAATAACAAAATTTATTATATTATCAGTTGTTCCTGCTGTTGGTGGATTAACTCCTGCTGTTGCTACACTTTCAGGTAGAGTAATTGGGGTCGCTGCCAAAGCAACACCTGAAGCATACGCTAATGCTCCTGACAATTGTGTAGCAAATTCATTAGCAAGAGCATTACGAGTTTCATAATCTCCATCTGCTATAAATACACCATAATTACTTTGAGTAGGAGCAGGTGCCCCACCAGCACCAAAATCTCCATTTATTCTAAATAAGTTGTTATTAATATTTACATTAGTAAAAGATTTATACATACTAAAAGATTGGAGAGTTAACCTGATGAATTGATTGTCGGCACAAGTAATAGGTGTTTGAGAAAGTGCTAACATAATATCTTCACCAGTTGAAGTTTGTGATATATTGCGTTCACTATCAACATAGATATTATAAGAATTTACGACCTCAGTTGCCATTATTATTATAATATATATATTATATTTTATTTTAATTAAATAATTACTTAATTTCTACTTTCAATAGTCATAGCACTTTTAATAGTTCCTCCCATCATTCTTGGTTTTGGTTTTCCTTCAAATGTTTTTTCTTTAATAATGCGGTCTTGTTCTTCTTTTGGTGTAAATTCACAAAAGTTCCAAGCAAGTTCAAGCATACTTGGACACATATTAGGATACAATTTCTGTAACTCTTTTAATTCGTTATCTCTTCTACGAAGTGTGGCATCATCAAATCCACAAGCATTTATGTATCGCTTTTTTCTATCAAATTCATCATCAAGAGTTAAAGTAGAAATTTCGTCATTATTAGATAAATCACTCATTTATATAATAATAAAAGAAAAAAATTTTAAATAAAAAAATGTATTATTTTTTTTCTACTTCTTGAGTTGTTGTTGAAGAACTTGCCTGTGGTATTCCCTGTTGAGTTGGTGCTTCACTTGCCGAAGTTCCTCCAAAAGTTCCTGATACTTGTTTAACAATACCACTTACTAAACCAGCAATACCTTGTGGTTCTGGTTGTTGTCCTACCGCTGATGTTGTAGGCATTCCAAACATTCCGTCCAAGTCAACAACTACACCACGAGAATAAACAATTTCAAGAAGTCTATTCATATTGCTTTCAAGGTCAGCAACGCTTGGTTGAGAACCTAAATAATATAAACTCATATCTACACCTTCTTCTCGTAATTTTCTTACTAATGTTCTGTAAGTGTCTTCTTTCTGTGGTCGTAAAAATGAATTAAATCTGGCAAGGTAAAAATATCTATCAGGTAAGTCTTCTGTATTTACACCAGTAGAAATAGTTTGTTTTAAAATAGCATCACCTCTGTTTTGAAGTATAACTTTTGGAACAGGCCCGGCAACAAGACCATAATAATCTTTTAAAAATTCACTTAAACTTGTATATCCTTGTGCCGCACCAATATCACCTTCAAATCTATCGCTAAAAATAAATCGGTGTAATTCTTCTACATTTTCTTCAAGGGTTTTAAGTTTGACTGGTGGTGGTTTGAATGTTTTACCTTCTTTAATGTAAGTATCTAACATATTTCTCGCAGAAGTAAATTTATCTGGTCCACCACTCATTCTTGCCATATTTACGGCCATAACATCAGCACTAACAGGTCGTGGAGCGGCACGTTGATATTTTGGTGTTTTTATTCCCATTAAGTTAGGATTAGGTCTGTTGCCTACAAAGTGAGCGTTAGCATAACCAATAGGAAGTGGTTTATATTCTTCACAATTAGTCATATACATTTTGTCACTTAAAATTCCTGTTTTAGTCGCCATTTTATATATATAATATATATTTTATTTTAAAAATTATTTTTACTTCAATTTCCAAACAGCAGGTCTATCATTCCAAAATTTTAATTTTAATTTTTCATATCCTTTTGCCCGTAAGTGATTATTAAACAATCTACCTATTTTTTTTTCACTTATCATTACATCATTTACTTTATACTCTCTAAAATGACCCACAGCACGAGTATTAAATGAATTAGCAAATATTAATAATTTTGGTTTTTTTAATAACATTTCATCTAAATACTTAATCGGTTCTAAAATGTGTTCCATAAAATCAAAAGCAATAAAACCATCAGCATCACAATTAGATAAATCTACAAGTTTAATTTTTAACATTTCATTATATTTATATTGTTCGGTATTAGGTAGTTGTATAGCACTAAATTTATCACCAAATAAATTAGTTAAGTATTGAGTAGAATAACCTAAACCATTACCTAAATCTACAATATTAGAACAATCACTAATTAATTTATTAGTTTCTTCATTATCGTATAAGTGTTTAATATAGTTTTTACTATATTTTTTCCAACATATAAAAGACGCTACTAAAAAGAATTTTTCATCATATAAATAATATGCTGGTTCATTTAAAGTTAATGAATGTTCCCATATCGCAAGTGCCTCACTATCATCAAATTTTTTTAATTGCTTAACACATTCTTCATCATTTTTTACAAAATCTAATAACTCTCTTTCTTGACTTTTAAACATATATAATATTATAAATAAAAAATAAAATCCATTTCAATTTTTTTATTTATTTTTTACAACTACACTTATCTTTCAAACTATCAGGGACTATATAATTATCAAAACCATCTCTAAATCTTTTGGTCTCACATTTTGGAGAGAAATCAATAAAAAGATAATTAAATGGTTTTTCGTGTGTATATTTACACATAGTTTCCCATTCTTCATCTGTAACAGGTAAATCACATTCTTCTTTAATTTTTTGTATTTGTCCTTCATCATTAATTTTAAAAAGCATAAGATGTGTGGTATTTTCCCTGATGGGTCGTGGAATTCCGTCCCTACTACAATAACTTTGGACTAACATAAATAAACTTATGCCCAATCCGTCCCCTATGTGGCGGTGACGAATACAAAGATTAGTTAAACCAGCAGTTCTTTTCGTCATAAGGTCTGTCCCCATACAATCGTCAATTATACACGCCAATCTTGGAGGTCGTTCTTCATCATATTTCCATTTATCATTAAATTCAAAATCAAAAAATCCTTGTTCTAAATATGCTAAAATGTCACCTGATTTAATTTTATCAAATGGTGTATTTTTGATATCTTTTTTATACTTCTTGTAAAGTTCTTTTCGTTTGAGGAAGTCTTCCCATTCTTGTTTTTCTGTTTCAACATTTTTTTTAATTTGATTTAATACATTAATATCTGGTTCGTATACATCTTCTTCTTGTATATCACATATTTCCCATATAGATTTATTACTCGCATAAGTGGGCGTAATTAAATACACTCGGTCATAATATCCTCGGTCTTTTGCTGTTTTAACTAAATTAGCAATTGCTACGGACTTGCCACCGCCCCGTTTACCTGATGCTATTGTTAAGGTGTGAAGTTTTGGGAAATCTTCATCAGTTTCAATAGTGAAAGCACTTGCTTTTGGAAGTTGAGTTTTAAATTTGTTTATCGGTTTTACTTTCATAGTATATTATATAATAAATATATTTTATTATTATATAAATGACTTTACCAATATGGTTAGATGATACCTTTATTTTATCATTAGTAGGAATTATTGGAGGAGGTGGTGTATATTTATTAACATTTTGTCTTAAAAGTAGATGTAGAGTAATTAATTGTTTTTGTTTAAGGTGTGAGAGGGACACAATACCATCAAATGAACTTAATAGTGTATCCATTACTTCTTAAGTTGACATCTTGGGTCAAATGGATTTAAACATCTTTTATAATTTTCAATAAATTCTTGACGATTTATATTTTCTTTTTGAGAGAAATTAATTAAATTGCCTTTTCTTTTTCTTTGTTCTGCTTTCATTTCGTAATGTATTGGACTTACCCAGCGGTATAAAATGTCATCTGGTTCTAATTCTTCTTTAAAACTTTCTGGTGGTAAAAAATTTTGTAATCCGTGTATATCACTACCAAAATAGGCAGCGGCAGCACCAACACCTAATATTGGATTAACAGCACCAAGTCCTAATGTCATCAAGAGGTCTTTATACCATTTATGTGGTTCTACTTTTACTAATTCTTGGTCTTCTCCAAGTATTGCTCTTGAACCACCAACAACATCGCCAGGCACATAATAATGAGTTGTTTTATTTTCAGGTGTGTCTTTAAGTGTTGAATTAGTTAATTTATCAAATGGACTTGAACCAGCATTAAATATATAATTTCTAACATTATTTTTTTTACCTATGACATACGCTTCACTACCACCTAAACTATGGCCTGTTGTAGTAATATTTGCGTTAGGATACTTCTGTTTTACAGCATCAAATTTATCTTGTGCTATTCTATAATAACCAAGGTCTCGGTCTAATACTTTTTCACTTGGTAATCCAGCACCAATCGGCACCCAAGTATATAAAACATCTTTTAAACTTGCTGTTCCTCTGTATGAAATAATTACATCATTAGGACGATTTTGATGTTCTTTAACTGCTACTACACTATAATTATCACTTAATTCTGGGTCTAAATTATGAAGGGGTAAATGCTCTTTCATATTTTCTTCTGCTTTTTGATATCCGTGACTATACATATCATAAGCAACACTACTTAAAACAGCATATCTTCTCATTACTTTTTCTCTATCTTGTAATAAGATGTCACCAACATCTATAATGTCTTGAGAAGTATATGGTGCTACATTTTCAGTATATTCTTTATTTGGGTCTTTAAGTTCTTCATTAGGTGGAGTGTCCATCATTATATAATACATTACATTTTAATTTATTATTTTGGTCCTTTTAATTTACATTCCATAGCATACTTATATACACCTACACGAGCAAATTGTTGTAATTTTAGTGGTCTATCTAAATCATAAAAACCATAAGTATATGGATATTTAATAATGTCGTTATATCTTCTTTCTATTCTTTTTATGCCTATTCCAGTCAGGTCTGCTATTTCTTGAAATGTATTTGATTTTTTTGGGTCTTGCCTGTAAAACTGATTAAATCTGGCCTTATAACTCATTAATATACAATTATATTAAAAATTTTGTAAAAAAATGTAAAAAAATCTAAAAATAAAATCTTTACATTTAGTATAAATATGCCTAAAAAGGTTGAACCAGAACCAGAAGAAGAAGAAGAAGAAGAAGTGCCTGTTAAACTAACAAAGAAAGGCCAGAAACCAAGACAATTTACAGAAGAACATCTTGAAAAATTAAAACTTGCCAGAGAAAAAGCGAGAGAAACTCAACAAAAAAATAAAGAAATTAGACAAATGGAAAAAGAAAATAAAGCAGAGGAGGAACGGAAGAGAAAAGAAGCAATTATAGCAAAAAATAAAGAAATAAAATCTTCATTAAAAAAAATTCCAAATAAACCAACTGATAAACCTTCTATTTTAGCAAGGGAAAGCGTCCCTTCCGCGCCAGTTGAAGAACCAGAAGAAGAACCAGAAGAAGAAGAACCTGAAGAACAAAATATTAAAATTATTAAAAAAGAAAAAACAAAAAAGAAATCCAAGAAACCAATCGTAATTGTAGAACAAAGTGAAAGTAGTTCAAGTGAAGACGAACAGCAAGTAGTATATGTAAAAAAAAAATCAAGTAAATATAAAAAAGTTCAGTTACCACCACCACCACAAGAACCACAACAAGTGCCTGAACCCGAACTACCAAGAATACCTTACAGGCCTAATAATCCATTTCATAATTTGAATTATAGAAATTTTTAATAAAATAAAATATAATGTATAATTATAATAAATGCCTGTTAGACACCGAACACACTTTACCGCCCCGGGAGAAAGGAAAAAGTGTCCCCCTGATTTAGAAGGACAATTAAGAAATCCTTTATGTAGAAAAGAATTAAATGTATCTGGACAAGGACCATCTGGATATGGGCCAATACCACCCGGACCAAAACCAAAACCAGGACCAGGATCAGGACCAGGACCAGGACCAAAACCAAAACCAGGACCAGGACCAGGACCGGGACCAGGACCAGGACCAAAACCAGGACCGGGACCATTCCCACCAGTTCCACCACCTGAACCTGGGTCTGGAGGAGTTAGACCTATGGACATAATAGAACCAATTGTAGCAGGAGGATTAACTGGATATGGAGCATATAGAGCAAGAAGAGCATTAGGAAAAATACAAAGAAATAGAGCAAAAGGTTTTGATTGGCGTGGTAGACCAATTCGTGGAAGAGGAACAGATATAGAAATGAGACCATTAAGACCACAAAATGTAGAAGATGAAGATATTGAAGAACGAGCAGGTTCAACAGAAACACGAGGAAGAGAATTAAGTCAAGCAAGAAATGTAGCAAGAAGTAGACCAAATAGAAGTTCAATTTTAGATGATGAACCTGAAGAAAGACCAAGACCAAGACCAAGAAGACTATCTGCCAGAAGTTTTGCTGACGAACAAGGCCCAAGAGGACCAAGAGCCCCAAGTAGATTACAAACAACAAGTTTAGATGAACCAGCAGAGCAAGAACTTCGTCCAGTAGACCAAATTAGATTTACAAATGTTGAAGAAGACCCTACACTTCAAGAAGGAGATGAAGGTGAATTTGGAGAACCAGCAGAAGAACCACAACGAGTGCCTGATGTTAGAATAAGACAACAACCAAGACCAAGTGCCAGAACTTTTGCTGACGAACAAGGACCAAGAGGCCCAAGTAGATTACAAACAACAAGTTTAGATGAACCAGCAGAAGAATTTAAACCAGTTAGTTTAGATGACCCTGAAAATCCAGCAGTTCAACAATCTTGGCAAAGAAGTTTTAGAAGTAGACTTCAGCAACTTATAAGAAGACCACCAACAGCAGACCCTGAGGCAGCAGAAACCCAATTAACAGAAGCAAGAACAGCAGAAACAACAGCACAAGCAGAAGCAACAGAAGCAGATACTACATTACAAAATATAGATGATGCTGTAGAACAAAGCAGAACTCAAATATCCAGACAACAAAATGAATTACGGCAAACGAGAACACAATTAACAGAAGAACCTGAAGAAGCAAGACCAACTGATTTACCTGATGATACTTATGATGAAGATGCGTTAGACGCACAAGCAGAAGCAAATGTAGCAGGTGAAGAAGCAGAAGGTTTGGAGGACTCTGGTGATATCGCAGAAAATTTAGAAGAAGGCGAAGAACTTGAAGACCCTGAAGAAGACCTTGGTGACCTTGCTGATGCAGGAGAAGGTGCTGCCGAAGACACCACAGCACTAACATTAGAAGAAGCGGCAGGTGAAAGTGAATTAGCAGGTGGAGGACCAGAAGACCCTGTTGGTGATATTGTAGCAGGAAGTCTTGCTATTGCTGGTGCGGCAGTAGCGTTAGGCCAGTGGTTTTCAGGTTTATTCCACCATAATCCTTCTTGGAATGGAATAGATAATGCTACTGCTTTAACTGGTAGTAGTTATACAAATATGATTGATAATATTAATAAAGAAATTTCAAATACAACAGACCAGAACAAAATTAAAGCATTAAATCAATATAAATCTACACTACAAACCGCTCAAAGTCAAGGTAGAGCAATTGTAAGTTACACTAATTCTAAAGGTAATAAAGCAATTGCCGTTCAGTTGTCTAAAAAAGAATTAGCAAATGCTATTCAAGCATATCAAGCAAACCCTGATGTTTATAAGGGTTGGGACCCAAATAAATTGAAAGTTATGGGTTTAAATCCTAATATGTCTCAAGGTGCTTCAGGAGCAACAAAAACACCTAACGGAACATACGTGCCAACTATGGCGTATGATGCCGCACAAAAAGGTCAAGCAAAATGGACTTCAGGTGCTGGTGGGGGCAACTGGTCTAACTTTTATTTAAGTGAAGCATATCAAAAAACAATAGAACAAGGTGGTTATAATGATAGTGTTAACACATTTACTTCATTAGGTGATATTCAGACCTCTGGAAATACACCAGCAGAAAAGAAGGCCATAGCAGATGGTGTATATATGCAGGACTTAAAAAGTCAAATTGGTTTATATAAAATGGGAACTTTCTTTACAGGATATAATGATGGAACTTATAATTGGTTACAATATAAATTAGCATTATTTAAATATCAAAATGGATACTCAAATGTTAAACCAACTCCAGTTCCTCCACCTATGACTAAAGAAGGTAAAGAAGAAATGGCGAAATTACAAGCAAAAGAAAATAACTTAAATACATCTATAGCAACTGCTAACGCTCAATTATCAAGACAACAAGCACAATTAACACAAGCACAAGCAAATCAATCAAAAACAAGAAGAAGATTAACAGACGCTCAAAATGCTTTAACAACAGCACAACAAAACGAACAACAGGCAATGGCGGCCGCAAAATCATACGATACTAATTTAGCAAATACATTAACAAATCAGTATTCGCAACAATATATTCACGACCTCCAAACTTCATTAGAAACAAATACGGCATTTAATCCTGCTGGTTTAATTAATCCAAAAACGATGTATGATATGAATGCTATTCAAGGAACAGGTGTAACAGCACCAAAAGCAAATCCAGTTCCATCAGGAATAGAATTTGTAGGCGGTGTTCCTCAAATACTCTCAAGTGCTGTGTCTTCAAGAACTACTAATGTGTTATCAGGTATAAATCAACCAACAACTGGGTCAGCACCATCTACTCGTTCTTTACCAGCACGAACATCAGTAGCAGTTAATCCTGTTACACCAGCAGTTCCTGCTAAACCTACACCAGCAACTTCTGGAGCAGTTTCTAATTCTCGTGGTCCACCATAAAAACCAAATTCTTTATATTTCATTTTATAATAGTTTCTCTCACCTCCAAAGTCCTTAAATAAAATTTCTTCATTATTTTTTCTTTCTTTAGTTCTTTCGTATCTTTCACGATATTCGTGTTTTTTCATTTGATAATAATTTATAGGCATTTTAAAATAAATTGATAAATAAATTTAAAGAAATAAATATATTAACTAATAGTATAGAAAAATAATGTCTATTTCTACAAATAAAGATAAAAACTATAAAGGTAAGATTAAAGGTTGTGAAAATAATAAGATGTATCACTGGCACATAATTATGTTTGATAAAAATACAAATCAAATGAAAGAAGGTAAGTATACAACTATTAAAAAACTTAATGAAGAACTTGGACTAAAATTAAATGGTGATTATGTTAAAAGAATTATGACACATTACAGAGCAGATGAAAAAATGAGAAATGGTGAAAACTCTTTTTTAGCAAGATGGGGACATATTAAGATAAATAGAATTAACGAATTAATTATTTAGAAAATATATTTAATTTAATTATTTCTACAAAATTGATTTAAAGAAATAATTAAATAATATTATAGAAAAATAAAATGTTTACAAATATTAAAATGAATAAAAAACAAAAGAAGAAGTTAAGAAAAGATACTTTACAATTATTAGAAACACAGAAGTCTAAACTAAACAACTTAACTTATCTTTCATTAAAAAATAAAATTGAAGACAAAAGAATAGATGCTGTAAAGCGAATTAACGAAAGATTAAGAGATATTAGAACAACTACAAAAACTGGAATAGTTCAAAAAGACATCAAAAAGATAGGAGAAGAAATCAAATCTAAAAGAGCAAAACAACTACAAGGTTTAGCAAGAAATTTAAATTTAAGATATGTTAAACGACAAAGTGAATATGTAGGTCAAGGAACTACAACTATTTGGAATAGATTAAAAACTATGAATGGAGAAGTAAGAGTTTCTATTGTTGATGATGGAAATGTTATTCGTAGTTTTACTATTGATTTAGACAGAAAATCAGGAGATGCGTATTTTGGACTTTATTATGATACCGAATATAATAATTTATTTGAAGAATACCCTGACGCAGATGTTATAATTACAAAAGACGCAAATATTAGACCTCAAAGAATAGCACAAGCATTTAAACAAGGAATTACTAATTGTCTTTTTAAACCTATTATTGATTACTTTCAAATGAAAGAAGAAACAGCACAAACAGAAGGAACAAGATTAAAATATAAATCAAAAGTGTCTGTATCAAAAAAGTTAGAAGCAGAATATCACGATAGTGGTGTTCCTGAAAAAGATTTACAAGCAATAGCAGATAAATTACAAGTAGGTTTAAAAATACATTTACCATTTAATATTAATCTTGTTGAAGTTAAACCAAACAAAAAAGCATTAACTAATTTTGAATACATTAATACTAAATTAAATCATATTGACGGATTTAATCATAATGAAATAGTTAATAAAAAAACAGAACAAATTACTCATAAAGCGATGACTGATATGTATAATAAATTAGTAAATGATGGTGATTATTTTATATTTAAAAAAAATCATACAGGAGTTTGTAAAATTTCAACAATTAACAAAACATATACTATTTCTCAAGATTTTAGTGAATTTATTGATGAATTTTTAGTTAGTAGTAATTTAATTAATTGTAGAATATGTGACATTCAAGATTATAATTTAAGTCAATATGTTAGAGCAGGTAATCATTCCAACCAGTGTATAGATTTCAAACCTATTCATATTGTAGATGACCCTGAAAATCACATTAATACAGATGGTCTTGAAATGGAAAGTGGTAGATATTGTGTTCCTTATACGGGATATAAACATATAGACCAAGCAAAAGCATACAAGAATGTTAATAAATGTAAATATTATGAAGGATATGTAGGTAAAATTTGTGATTTTAGACCAACTGATAAAATTGTTGATATCGGTATGTATACAATTACTAATCTTAAATTAAGTCCTGTATTAGAAAAGTTAAATAATAAAATGTTAATATTCGGCGACGGAATGGTATTTCCATCTCCTGTATTAAAATTTTTAAAAGATAAAGGTTGTGAGTTTGATATAACCGAAGGTTGTTGGGGAATAAATATTGATTTTAATTTTGATGACCCTCGTTGGTTAAATAAAAGTGATGATGGAAGAAAGAAAAAAACTTCTTGGTATTCCAAATTTGTAGGAGTAATGGAAATGGAAGTTTTAACAGATAACTTTTATATGAATGCTGATAAAGATTACATTAGTAATTTAACCAGTTATTTACAAGAAGGAACTTATAAAACTTGGGAAGATGAAGTTAAATTTATGATGAATAAAGATAGTAATAAACATTTATCTCATATTACAGCATTTATTAAATCATATTGTCTTATTAATACATTAGAACAATTAATGTCTATGAATTATGATGATATAATTAGAGTTGTATGTGATGGTATTTATCATTTTGGAGATTATGAATTATTAAATAATTTTCGTGAAGAAGAAAAAACGATTTGTTATAAACAATTTTGCGGAGGAACATTTATATCTAATCGTTGGGTAGAAAAAACTTGGAAATTAGATTGTGGATATCGTCCACATCATAAACGAGAGTTTCATAAAGGAGCAGGTGGAACAGGTAAAACTACAAAAGTAGTAGTGGACTCTGGTTTTCAAAAAATTTGTTATTTTGCTCCTTCTTGGAAATTAGCAAGACAAAAACAAAAAGAACATAATATTAAATGTAATGTATTTTATAACTTAATTAGTAAAGACCCTGCTTGTTGGAGACCAATAATTAAAAACTATAATGTTTTAGTTATTGATGAAGTTAGTATGTTAAATAATAAATTCAAAGAATTATTCTTTGAAAGATTTAAAGAATGTAAAATTATTATGTGTGGTGATGTTGGACATCAGTTAGATGGTATTGATGACCCGAATTATAAAGTTCCTTATGTTAATTTTAATGAAGAAGGATTTGATTATATTGAAGAACACACAACTAATTACAGAGTTAAATGTGATAAATTATTAACTAAATTAAATTACATAAGAAAATTACAAGGAGAAGAAAGAAGAAAATTTGTTAAACAATATGTATTAAATAATTTTCAAAAGATAGATGAAATAAAAGATTATAAAGTAGAAGATATGATATTAGCAAGAACACATAAAACAAAAGACACATTTACAGAAAAATTTAAACATCTTGAAAAATATTATATTACTGAAAATACACAAAATTATTGTAATGGTGAAATTAGTTATACAAAACCTGTTAATACTCGGTGTGAATTAAGACACGCATTTACTACTCATTCTATTCAAGGTGAAACAGCAGAACATAATTTATACATTTGTATTAATGATATGTTTGATGATAAAATGATTTATACTGCTTTAAGCAGAGCAAGAAGATGGGAACAAATATACCTTTTAACTTCTACAAACGGGACAACTACTACATTTTAAAACTTCGTGTAAATGAAAGTAATGTCCACAGGTTAGAAGACAAAAACAATTTTTACAATCTATTTCCTCCATACATACACTACATTCTATTTTCTCTCCTTTTTCTTTTAAAAGATTGTAATAATTGTTTTTTAAAAAGTCTTTTGCTAATCTTATTGGTTCTTTTGGTGTTTCTATACAAAATTCATCTAATACTATTAAACTACCATTTCTGTTTCTATTTCTCGGCATCTTTTACAATATATGTATAATAAAAAAAAAATTGAAATGAATTTATAAAATGTTTTTGAGAGAATATCATAAAAATGTCAAAGAAGATGTCTTCATACAAAATGCGTGTTATTGAAAACAACGAACTTCGTGTGAAGAATAAACAATTGACGAATAAAATTGAAGAATTAGAGAGAGCAATTGATATACTAAATAGATGTATTAATAATATGAAAGTCATTACAAGTGAAATGTGTGTGATTTCAAATTCTGTTGATAATCAATTAGTAAAAGAATTTGAAAACTTATTTGAAGAAATAGAAAAAGATTAATTAATATTTACTTTAAATTTGTTTTCAATATCTTTCTTTGAAGCACTTAAAGAAGATTTATTCCATAATAACCATCTGGACCAGAACCCTGCTGTTGTAATTCCTGATTTATTCCAATTCTCATTTTTTTTATGTCGTGTAATGTATCTCTTTTTTCTCTCTTCATCTCCGTGTGAAGTCATATCTTCTGCTCCTGCTTGACCTATATGAATAGTTTTAGTTTTACCTGTATCGTAAGTTAAAACTATTTTATATTTCTTTTTTGGATTATCACTTTTTGAAACTTCTACTTTCATTTATATATAATATTATATTTATTTTCTGTAAAATGACTTGAGCGAATGTATTTATTATTTTCAAACATTTCTGTTTTAATTTTATGATGAGTTCTTCCATATCTTTCAACTATATCAATACAATCTGCGTGATGTTCTAACAAAGAATTAGATTTTGTTACTCCTGAATGATTATCATCTTCAATATATATTTCTTCATTTCCACCGCTACCTCCTGTTCGTTCTTTATCAGCAGATAGAACAATAGATAAGATAGTTGGTAATCCTTGTTTAAGAATTCTTAAAGAAAGGTCAACATCTTCGTTGTATTTACCTCTCCAAATGTCCCCTTCATCATTCAAAGTAGGAATATCAGTTCTAATTAAAATTGAACTAAATACTCTTGCGTTATGTTGAACTATATTTCTGTAATCAGTTGGAGGACAAAACATTTTATATTGATGTCCTGCTAAATAAACATTATCATAATTATTCATAAGGTCTTCAACAAATTTAAAAGCAAAAGCATCTCTAACTTTATATCTTTCGTTGTTGTCTACCCAATAGTAATCATTAATATTATCATCTAAAATCCAGTAAGCAATATTTTCTTTATCTATGTTGTAATGATGAACGAAATTTCTTACTGGAATAGAACCTTGATTTTTATTAAGATATTCATCAGGTAAAATTATAATTTTACTTCTTGAAATACTTTTAGCATAATCATCTGCTTCTTGTGGTTCAACTACAATTTTATAATCTACACCAATACTTTCAAGATAAACAGCAGTTTTTGGTGGTTGATATTTTTTATTTCTGTAATATCTACCTTTACTAATAATAAAGATAGGATATTCATTAGTTGTATTACCTTCTACATAAAATTTTGTTTGTTCTATTCTTTTAGGATACCATAACCATTTATCACTTCGTTTTTTAATATTTAATAGTTCGTGTATTTTATCTTTATCTTGATTAGAACACTTGAGTAAGAAACTTGGAGATTTGAGATATTCCTCGTTATATTCTAAACCTTGAAGATAATAACCTTCTCCTTTCTTTACTTCTTTTCTTTTCATATATTCAAATTGTAATTTTTGGAGAGAACAGGAATAATATTTTTCTAATACTTTTATTACCTTTTTCATTTCATTTATATCTGTAGCGTGAATACCAATATTAGTTCCTTTATCATCTACTATTAGTATTCCTTTACGGAACTTAAATGGTGGAGGATTTGATATTCCTTGTTCTAATTTAAGTTCAGCAACTTTAGATATCATTTTTTCGTAGTATTCTGTGAGTTCTGTAATATCATTTGCTTCTATAGTAAGTAGATTACCTTGTTCGTCACAAAATTCTCCTTTTTCATTAATAGTAAATTCATTTTCACTTTCGTGATTATTCGCTTCCATTTTTTTATATATACTAAATATATTTTTTTTTTAAATCAATTTTTTTATTTTTTTTTTTGTAAATTTTAGTTCAAAAAATGTATAGTAAAAAAAAAATTGAAGTAGATTTAATGTATAAAATGTATAGCACCAACAAAACAATAAAGCAAAAATGAATTATTACTATGACCTCCCACAAGACATTATTAGCAAGATTGAAGGTATTGTGGAAGATGAGGAATTAATTAAAAAAAGTCTTGAAGAATGGAAGACTAAAATGATGTCTATTAATAAAATATTAACTTGGACTTGGGATACTGATTATTATCAAGAAGCAATAGAAGAAGGACAAGTTATTAATGATATACTTGATAATTTGGGTATGGATACAATAAAGAGTTGGATTAAAGGTATGGAAAAATATTATTGTTGTGAACTTAAAGTCATTTATATAAAAGATGATGATGAAGATGAAGATTAAGACTGACGAGAGCATAAAAAAAGAAATCTGCGATTTCGTTCATTATGTAAAACGCTAATTCGTTTTGGGAATTTGAGCGGTTCTCATTTTGAGAACCTTAACTTGGGGGAGAGCATAA
>Ga0070751_1000576_pt1 | contig 22590 bp, 43 predicted proteins | sample VirMetDEL_Aug_28_FD_78514 | JGI IMG/M metagenome (GOLD analysis project Ga0070751, IMG submission 78514) | Aqueous microbial communities from the Delaware River and Bay under freshwater to marine salinity gradient to study organic matter... | ecosystem: Environmental > Aquatic > Marine > Coastal...
AGTCCGTGTAAGCCTCTTGCATCCGCCATATTTTGTTTAGTCTCTCAAGCATCTCAATAATAAATAGCGAATTTACGAATCTGTGTCTGAGCAAAAAAAAAGCCCCCTTTCGGAGGCTATAAAATTTGGGCGTTCTTATGGTTGCCGCGTTTGATTAATATTCGTCTCTTTGTGAAACGATACGAACAAAGTCCTTGACATCTAAAACTTCAAATGGTATCGTATAACCGCCCGTTTCAGTTCTTATCATTCTACCGCATTCTAACTCATCAACTACGCTTAACAAAGTTTGGCGCTTGTAAGATGGGTGCCAATCGAAAGTTGATATTATCCTTTTAGCCTCTTCGTAAAGTTCTTGGTTGCAATGGTTGTAAAATTTCATGTGTTTGTTTTTTAGTTCTGTTTCTTTAAATGAATACTCAAATATACAACTCTTTTGAATACTCACAACATTTAGGGAAAAATAATTTAGTTGGCACTTGGCATTAGTGTCATTAGTGGCATTTTCCCAATGTCTTTGTGCCATTAGTGCCACAAATGCCATCTACCGAATAGTGTGATTAACCGCACCATCGAAATCAATTCTATCTAAATTCGCGATTCGCAATTCACAAAGTGCGTTATTCCGCACATTACCGAATAGTGTACTTGCCAGAGTTAGCCTTCAACTTCTCCATTGCTACGTACCTCAGAGCATCGAGTGCGTGGTTGTTGTCATCTTCGGGTTGGTTAGTTACTTGGTTGGTTTTATAGTCTCTCTTCCAAGCGTAGTTACGGAGTTCTCGGATAACATTAACTGAGTCTTGATGCACCATTATTTGAACGCTCTTCAGCTTGTCTATTCCCGACCGAACAGAGTCTTGACCTTTGGCGACTGGTCTAATCCTGAACCCTGACCGTCTTATTTCTTCGATGCTCTTTGGCTCTGCGGAGTCGGCTATTATCTCGTCCGACCTTTGTAGTCCGCATTTACGGGCAATGTCTGCATTCGTTAACCCGGACTCGTAAAGCAATTCTTTAACCCATAGCTTGCCCTCTTGGTAAACAACCTCCACAAGCGCAGTCGGGTCGTTAGTAAACCCGAAGTCCAGCCCGTAGGCTTTCCACTTGTAACCCGTTGGAAACTCTTTGACCTCTGTCCAGTTCTCGTAGATGGCGCCTTCGCGTCTTGACCGTTGCCCAAGTCCGTAAACCTTCCACTTGTATTCGTCTGCCGTTCCTCGTGCTTGGTTCTCAGGTGTTGGTTGGTAACTGTTAATCTTGTCGCGAATATGCTGGTCGAGAAAGGTGTTGTCCAGCATAGTGGAATGAATCAACACAACATCGTCTCGCTTCAGTACGTTGTCGTAAATCCAATGTTCGTCCGTGCTTGGGTTATAATCTAGAATCCATTTCCCTTTACAACGTTGCTCCAGTTGGTCGAAGTCGTCCTTACTTGTTTCGATTGCCTCGTTTAACCAAAAGAAGTCCGTTTCGATACCGTGTAACTTCTGAGAGTCGTCAAGCCCGTAGAACTCAAACGAAGAGCCGTAATGCTGGTAAGTTAGTTCCGATTTATTAAACGATTCCTCCGACCAGCTTTCAACACTTGCAAAGACCTTTTTAAACGTGTCGAGTACCGTCGGCTTAATCCACGTTCTTCTCCACCTTGCAATCGCGAATCTCTGCGGTGTTTGCGTACCAAGTAGGAGCAACGCTTGACAGATTGACCACGTTTTCGAGGAACGTGAGCCACCTTCCAAAACAATTCCCCGAACTGATTTATCATTAAGCGCGTTCCATAGTTTGCGAAAAACTCTCGTTCCGTCAATTGTCATCCTTTGGCTCGTGAATAATAACGTCTATTCGGTCAGGCTTTCCACCGTTGACAGTCTGCTCAACCTCCTCTTTCGGTTTGCCGTAAACCCGGTCAAAGAGAACATCGAGAATATGAATCGAACCCTTCTCGTAGTCCCTCTGCGCTTTCTTAGCAATGAGAGCAATCCAAAACGGAAGTTCGTCATTCTTTGCCAACTCCACCAACTCGCTCCGGGACTTGCCCAGTACGTTCTTGATTATGTCCTGAACCTGAGACTTGGAGAGTTTGACGTTATGCTCATCAAGGAAGTGTTCTTTTAGAAGCGTCTCCACGTTCTTCGGTCGCCCTTTCGGGTTGCCGCTCTGTCCTTTCTTGAACTTGTGCTGTTCTATGTTCTCAGGGTTTGGCATCGCTGTTATTTCGTTGTTTGGTGAGCGTCAGGGTAGAATCGAACTCCTCCTTTCTACTGGAAGTAGAATGTGCAACCATTACACTTCTGACGCATTTTTTGGATATGGTTTCGCCAGCGACTGGCATAAAGGTACTAAAGATTTGTCAAGTGGGTAGACGTATTTGTATTTTCCGCTTTTCTTCCTGTATGTTAGTTTTTCTCTCTGTTCTTTTGGCAATGTATTTGGTCCTCTATCGTGTACCCATTTACCTTTATAAAATACCTCATTGCCTGAGCTTTCACTTTCATCTACTAAATGCCAATTTGTAGCTTGATAAATAATACCTTTATGATTCTGACCTTTGTCTGCATAGCTAATTAACAGCTTTGCTGTTGGGCATTTCTTCTTAATTAACTTCATTGCAATAGCCATTGCTTTTGATGTGCTCTCTTGCTTACCATTCAAAGCCATCCTTGTTAGTTCCAAGTATTGTCCGTGCTTTAATCCGTATGGCTTACCCATATTTGCTGAGGCACCATATCCAAATGTAATCACTCCACACCATTGATTACTTTTATTGAATACTGAAAAAGCAATTCCAACAACCGGGCAGACTTTTGCATAGTGAAACTTTAAGCAAGCGTATTTTACTGCTTTATATGATGCCTTTTCTAATCTCATATCTCTCCAGCACTTACGGAAAAGAACGCACCTTGATACTTTCGGTCAAGTAGTTCTTGAATGTCAATCTCAGCACTTTGCAGTTGTTCGGGGCTTGTGAATGTTATTTTCATAGTCGCTGGTTTGTTCTTTTCTTCTCCTATCAAATCTTCATCTGTCGGCATTTCAAGAAAGTTCGGAACATCTAAACCCCAAGCATCTAATTCCATTTCATTCCAAGTATTCGCCAACTCGTCCCAGTCCCATTCTCCAAACCCTACGTTGTCTTTGATGATGAACTCGCGCTGTTTTTCTTCTGACCAATCAACAACTTGAACGGGTACCTCTGACCATCCAGCTTCTTGCATTGCCTTTAAGCGCATATTACCGCCCAGGACTATCATCTCTTTGTTAACGACTATCGGTCGGACGTTAGCCATCTCAGGAAAGTCCCGGAGCGATTGAACCAACTTCTTAAACTTCTCGTCCTTGATGTAACGCGGGTTGTCCGAGTTTGGTCTAACCTTACTTATCGCAATATAATCCATTCTTGTAATTTTTTAGAGCCTCGTGACTCGTCTTTCCTTTTGCTTTCTTACACGGGTTACCGTTCCAGTAGTCGTCTGCGGCTTCTCTACTGAAGCAATAGAACTCCATCGTATACGTGTTTTGAGTAATGTAAAGCCCGTAATTTTCGTGTTGCTTGTTCTCTCTCATATTTCTGAGATTGGTAAAAGTATGCCTTTGCTCGTGTCGTTGTCTCCTCCGAGAACGTCTCGTTTAGTTCCAAGATACGTTCGGCATAGTTCTTTTAAAAAGTCAGTCTTGACTAATTTAATAACATTCTCCGAAACTATCAAAGCCCAGTAGTCAGCTTCAGAAGTCGAAAGCCCGGAACGCTTGCCTCGTGAAGAGTATTCAATAAACACGTTTCCCGTTTGCGTTGCTTTCAAGTCTTTCTTTACTTCAATGGTTCGGTTCTCTAAGATGTCCGCCAGTAGCTTCTCTCCGAGTTGCCCGACTTCTAAGTCGTGTCGAAAGTCGTTGTTATACTTCACTTCTTTTTGCGTCTCTTTGGTTTGTTGGCTTCGTAATAGTTCAGAAGAGCAACACTCATAATCTGCGGACTCCTTCCACAAGTAAAACAAACCTTTGCTTTCGGGTCAATGTACGACCAAGCATCTTGGTAAAGTTTCTGTTCTTCTCGTGTTATTCGTCCTGAGAACTTCGCGGCTTTCATTCTACTTAGTGCCTCGTGCCTCTCTTTGATAAATAGCAAAAGTTGTTTTTTGTCCATTAGTTAAAATTTTCTTCTTTTAAAATTCGTACAATCCAAACCAATAAAAGCAATATGCAACAGAATGTAACTGCATCGCTCATATTTCAAACCTCCACATTAACCGCTCAAACAAAACACTCAGGAGAGGAACGTAAAGAAGTGCCTCCGGGTCGTTAGCGCAGTAAAGAACTCCAAACCAAAACGACAAACAAAGCCGACAGTCTAACGGCTTAAAAGACTGGCTCTCGTTCATTCCAAGCCACTTTTTTAGAAGTAGGTCAATGCCAAAGACTTCAATCCAAAGGAAGCTTAACACGCTCCCGGATAATGCGCTCAAGATGTATTCCATAGTAATTCGCTCTAAGTGTTTCTATTGTTTTCTTTACGGTGTTGCCGATGCTCTTGTAAGGTATGCCCACCTTCTTCGCGACCTTTCTGTAACTGCCTTCTTCCAGCCATAGTTTAAGAACTTCGCGGTCGTACCAATGCAACTCTTGCATAAGTGTTTCAATCAACGAAATGTCCTCTTCTTTTTCCCAATCGTAGTCCTCTCTCTCGTGGTCAACCTTCTTATGGTTGTGGAGGTCGTAGAGTTTCGAGAAGCTGGAACGCGGACTGGTCGCCATTGTCATCATTGTTCTAACCACGTAAAACCGCAAGTAACCGCCTTCGTTAATCTGATTCCATTTCTCTTCGGTCATCTCCAGTAGAACCATTGCGACTTCCTGAATCAAGTCGTCCGGGCAGTTGCACAACTTATCCGCGAGTTCGTGGAGTTCCTCGTCTGCAAGTAGGTCGATTGCGGCTTGTTGTTTCACTTTCGCAAGTTAAGTATTTATTTACAATGTTGTAAAAGATACCTTTCAACCGATAACCGTTCGGGGCAATCTTCGTCAAAGTTCCCGAACTTCTTGGTTGAGTGTTTAACTGGTTTCACTTGGTTGTTGCTTAGAAGGTATTCATAAGCCGATAAGTAAGGCGCGAACTGCGGAGGTTGCCCTTCTTCTTTAAACCACTTGAGAACCAAGTCCCACGCTTCGGCTGGTGTTATCTTCTTTACTGGTGCTTCGGGTAGTTGGTTTTGATTGTAGCCCGGTCGCGCGTTCCCTTTCCTTATGTGTTCTTTGTAAGCCGTCAGAACCTTACCGACTACGTTAACGCTCAAGTGTTGCCCGAATGTCGAAGCGTCTATTCGTTTGTTATCAAGATAGAGTTCTTGCTTTGCCGCCAACATAAACGCTTTTCTTACCGTTTCGCTATTGTACTTGTATTCCTCGTTTATGAAGTCCTGAATCAGTTTAATAAGGTTCATTCCTTGCGGAGAGTTTGGAAACTCCTGACAACCGACCATTGACGGCAGTTGTGTAATTGTGCTTACAAGATTATACATTGCCTAATTGATTATTTCCGTAAAGTGATTCGTGAATAGCTTGTCGTTTTATTTCCTCCATCATTTCCCGAGCCTCTCGTTCCTCCTTTGTTTCGGGTTGCTCAATGGTTTCTTTTTGCTGAAGATAAGGTAAGGTGTTTAGAATTGTGGTTTTCCAGTTCTTTATTTTCTTTCCGTTTCCGTTCCTCCAACCGTTAGCCTTCCAACTTTGATACTTCGCGTTGATACTGTTCTCAGGAACGTTAAAGTTCAACTCTGAACATTTATCTAAAGCATACTCTCTAAATTCCTCATACGCGGGTAACTGGTTTATTGTTACTTGGTTACTTGTTTCTTGTTTATCTATACTACAAGTGCTTTCACGTTGCTTTGTCTCGTGCTTTATCAATGCTTTATCAAGTGCTTTGTCAAGTGCTTTATCAAAATTTGATAGGGCAACTATGTTAGCGGAGTATTGATTCTTAGACCTTTGAACCATGCTAATAAAACCCCATTCTACAAGGTCGTTCAACGTGTTGATGTAGGTATTGTAAGACTTGATTCCTATTGCCTCCATCGCCATTGTGGTCGGCATTCCAAACTTTGCCTTCCAGCCTAAACGGTTGCAATGTTCAACCGCAAAGAAATATAGAGCGGTGTGGTTCGGCTTTATCTTCTCTGGATTCTCAAAGCACCAATCGAACCAGGTTCTTGATAGTTCGTAACCGTTCATAATAAAAGAAAGGGGTTGGCGTTGACTGCGCCCCTCACGTTCAGCCGCTCAAGAAGCCGTCCGTTTGTTTTAACCCCATAAAGTAGTTTCTTCATTCTTGAGCATTTAGATAAACGCTTGTCAGACGTTCAATAGTAAATGGCAAAGTTAGCAATTTGTGCCACTTAGAGCATTCGTTCTACTGAGTTTATAAATAATGGCAAAGAGTTGCCGATTGATTGACATTCGATGTTAAAGTAGTAATGGTCAATCGCTTCTTCACGCTCCATACCTTGCTCTACAAGTAAGTCTATCACCACATCTTCCTCGTACACTACCCTCGCTTCTCCGTCAATTACAACAATGCCTACGATAGCTTGGTCTAATCCAGGCAATACTACCGCTTCCATCTCGCAGTTCTGTAAAAATGACTCAATCTTTTCTCTTTTGTAATTCATTAGAACAACTCAGTTTGTGTTACGTCTTTCTTCCTTACAATTCCGAGAGCAGTTTCGAAGATTGTTCGACCGACTTCGTAATCAACAAGGTTACGAGCAACTTTATTAAGCAACTGACCGCCCTTGTATTTTCTAAAGTCGTAATCGTGAAACTCGCATAGCTTATCAACTTCGTTTTTCGTTTGACAAAGTCCATCGAAATGCCTTGCGCTAACATCGTTTGGAATTGCGAAGTTCGCCCAATACAAGTGCCTATCTCTTGTTACTGGGTTCATCAATGGGTCATAATACGGAACGACATTCTCAACGACGTACTGCCCCTTGAAGTGATGTTGTAAGAAAATTATCTCTTCGTAAAGTTTCATATCGGGATAAACTGGCATCTTTCCATTTGCGCCAAAGCCCCAAAACCTTGCTCTTGAGTGTGTCGGACAAGGCGGTGAAGTCCAAATAAAATCGAACTCTTGGTAGTGGTCAAGTAAGTATTGGTGAGCGTCTGCCACGATAACCGTGTCGTTTGGGAATCGCTCTTGATATAACTTAGCAAGTTCTTCATCTAACTCTACCGCAGTAACTTGTATATCTACGTTGGCTTCTTCAGCTACTTCGTCCCACTTGTATCGATTGCCGCCTAAACAAGCGTACAAATTCAAAACCCTAAACTTCTTCATCTCTCTCGTATCCTAAAGTTAGCATTATAAAATCGAGAACTCTAATCTTCCACTTGCTCATAATACTCGCGTGGTTTCGATGTTGTTTCCAGTCCAATGAGTCCGCAGTCCAAACTTGTTGCAGAATTGCATAACCATCTCACGGAACTCTCGCTCGGTTGCGATTCTATCCTTCACTTGACGGTTGGAATGTAAGACGGTAGCGTGGTCGTGTCCGCCCGTGAGTTGTCCAATCTGCTCAAGGGTTAGGCTATTCTTAACGACCTTGTTGACCATTGCCCAATGGAATAGTTGACGAGGCTCTAAGAACTGCCTCTTGCGTGTCTTGAGTTCTAACTGGTCAACGGTTATGTTGTAGATGTCTGCAATCTCGTTCATCAACTCAACGACCGAGTTGTTGTTGCCGTCTCCGTAGAGTTCCCTCTTGACGTTAGACCGTAGCTTGTTAATCTCCACGAGTAGAACGTCCGCGTATATTCCTGACAGTTCGTTAACGACTTGGTTGCCGACTCTACCTTCTCGCTCTGTTATGGCTTCCTTGATTATCTCAATCGTTTCGTAAGCCCACTTTTGACTTGGTTGTGTTACTTCGCTCTCCATATCGCTACTTGTTTTCCGAAGTCTCCCTTGACGGTGTCCCCCGTTTTGTAAATTAAACCTTTGTTTTTCAAATTACTGAACGACCTTCTTATCGAAGTGAGTGGCGTGTTGTGCCATCTGTTCCCGCTTAAGCTCTCCATTATCTTAAAGTGCCTCAAGGTTCGCTCAGGTGTTACTCCGAGTTGGTCGTGACTTCTCAAGAACTCCAGCACCATTTCGTCCTGAGTCTTTGCTTTCTTCCGGGACTCCTTAAGAGTCGCTCCTTTTTCGTTGTTCGTGTTGTGGTAACTCATCCTTTTATGGTCTTTGTGTAAAGTCCCCAAAACCAAGAAGTGGTTTCTGTCTTTACTGGTTTAACTTTCCTTTTCTGTTGCGCCTTCTGTTGCGCCTTCGGCTCTTTAAAATCAACCTTTAGTTGTCTTTTTTTGCCGTTAGTCTGCTCGTTCATAAAGTCTGCCAACTGAGTAGCCATTTCTAAGGTTACTTCTCCAGCTTTCCACTTGTAACGTGCCGTTCCAGTCTTTTCAATCCACCCTATTCTTTGTAAGCTGGATGTCATGTTGTTAGTTGCTCGGTACTTCTCCCCGAGTTTCTTCCCAACAATTCGCTGGTTATTTTTACAAGCTTCTTTCACTTCTTGCAGCATTGCCGCATACTTGATTGTCGTCTTTTTCATTGTTTGTTTATGTAGTTAATAATCGTTTCTTGAGTTCTTACGCTGACCCTGTCGCCTTTAAAGTAAGCGTAAACTGTTTGTGTTGATAGCTTCGTATCTTTAGCTATGCGATATGCGGTTATGCCTTTGGCGTTTGCTACCGCAGTTACCTCTTCAATCTTCGGTACTTGTAACATCTGTTTCGGGTTTTAGGGTTATTACTTCGTTTTCTTTTTCTTCCCACATCTCAATTATGGGTTCTTCCATTGAGTAGTCAATGTAAAATGTGGTTTGACGGATAGTTATGTAAACAACTAACGCATCGGGATTTGCTTGTATTACCATTCTTCTTCCATATTATAGGTGTAACATTCATTGCATTGGCAGTCGCTCTCTGAACTACCTTGTTGATAGAACTCTCCGCAAGTTTCGCACTCGTAGCAATCACAGTCATCACAATCTCTGATTCGCTGTCCGCAACATTCACGGTATGTGTATTCGTTCAATGCCCATTCCATTACTCGCATTCTTTTTCAAATTCAACTTCTGCAATAACTTCCTCGCCATATATGTAAACCAACATATTAACCAGTGTTTCTTCATTATCGTATGACTTGTAAATTTGCCCAAAATTGTCCATTTCGTATTCTTGACAGATTCTGATTGCTTCAAAAGTGTCAATTCCATGTAAGGCAAGCCAACCTTTGCACTCATAGCTACCTATTAAATAGGGGCTTTCGTTGAATGCGAAAAAGTGCCAGTCGTCTCTGTTTTCTTCGGTTAGTACTCCCTCATCGACGAGTTCAAACACATAACGTTTTAATTCTAATTTAATTGAGTTTTTCATTGTTCTTGTTTTTTCTCGCGTTACGGATGCGCGACCCCCGTTTGATTGGTGCAATATCTTAATTGCTTTTGAATATTCAAAATATTAGGGTAAATTTTTTATTCCAGTTCCCGAACCTTCTGTCGATAGTAGGCAAGTTTCTCTTCTAGTTCCCACGTTGCAAACTTGACGGTCGTTAAGCTGAGTTCGTGCATCTCCTCCGCCAGTCCTTCGCGTTCCCGGTCAAGGTTCAAACCGAAGTCGTACTGTCTTCCTTGCTGCATTACGTTGCACCCGTAGCATTGCGGTCGGCAGTTGTCCTCGTGCCACCTTGTCGCGTACCTTGCTCTGCTCATAAAGTGTCCGCATTGCATTTTCTTTAGTTCGTAAGAACGTCCGCAAGTGTAGCACTCACAATAACCGTCAAGGTTGGAAGCACTCAATCGGATATACCGACTGAATGCCTTGTCCAACTCTTTGACAATTTTAGAACGGGAGGTCGCTTTCTTCTTCAACGACTGCTTGTTTAGAAGTTACTTCCTCTTTTAGCTTAGGTTGATAGGTGTCAACTGCCGCATAAAGTTTGCCTTGTGCTGACTTCTTAATCTGAAGTCGTAACTCAAGACCGCGCTTTCCTTCGCGGAGGTGCTGGTCGTTCTGCTCCAGCCATTTAACCAACTGAGTCGGGTTTATAACCATGTCCGCTTTTATCCATTCAGGAGCGTTCTCGTTAGGTTCAAAGACGTTCAAGCCGTCTACAAAAATTACTTTGTTCTGCATTTTATTTAGAGTTTAAAAGGTTACGTAAATAATCGTTTGCGAACTCCAGCCTTTCCCGGAGTTTCTCTTGCATCTCAAGGTCGGCTTCTACTCTAATCTCGATGAGTTTAAACCGCTCGTCTTTTATGCGCGGGTCGAATGATAAGAACCGACAAGCTAACGCGCCAGTTGCTAACATCTGCCCTTGCATCTGCCAAACATACTTCGGGTCGATGTAACCTTCAAAGGCAGTCTTGAGATGGTTCGCGGTGTTGTACGGGCATTTAATCTCAATGAGTTCTCCGTCCACCATACCGTCCGGGCTTGCGCCTGAGTAGTCGTTAATCGGAACGAATGGCATTTCCTCAATGGTAACGCCTTTCAGTTCTGAATAGTAAGCCTTGCAAATAGGCTCGTATTCGTTGCCCCAATCAAGAGCCGCTCCGAAGATTTCCTTGCGTTCTCCCGTTAGAAGTTCTGCCGCCTTCTCGTAAATGTAGCTGACCGCAGTCGCTCCGAGAACTTCGTCTTTCTTTCTTGAGTTGGTCATCAAGTCCCCGAACCGGGAAGCCGTAAACTTCCCCATTCGTTGCTCGTGCCATTCTTCAGTTCGTTGTTGTGTGTCGCTAATTGCTTCAAAAATATTCTCCATCTTATCGTTCTTTTGGTGGTTCAGGTAAAGGCATCCAATGTGTTATAGTGTCCGTGTAAGTTGGATGACACCACCTTTCATGTTCGAAATCATAATTTGTCATATGATAGTTTCCATACTCAGTAAACACAACAACCTTTTTAGAAAAACCGTTTCTTTTATGTTCTGGCAACTTATCTTTTACGCTTATCCATTTCATCGTTACGCTCTTTTAAAGTCATCAGATTCATCTTCGCCAAATACGCCAACTTCATATAGCCCGCTAAGTTTTAAAACTACTCTTGAAAGTGCGCGTTTTTCTGCCATTGCAACGGGGTACTTTTGCCGCGTGTTGTCAGGTGCTGACTCTCCGAATGTCTCCATAGTAACGGGTAAACCGTCAGGTCTTGACATTTCGCCAGTTGCTTTTATTACTACGTGCTTCAGGTCATCGGATAATCTGACAACTTCGTAAGTTACGCGGATTCCTTTGTGCGCTTGAATGCGCTCGATTCCTTGTCTTGTGATAATTACAAAGCCTTGAGGACTTTTGAAAAAGTGGTCTTTGTTTAGACCGTTCTCGGTTGCGAGACTTTGAAGTCTCTCTTTCTGTGTTTGATTCATCGTTCTGTTTTTATGATGATTATTAAAAATTGAATTTACGAATTTAAACATTGAATGTCAACCGCGTTTGAGTGGTCGTCATAAATGCGAATGAAAGTGTAAAGCCCGGACTTTATAGGCTCTGCGCCTGACCAACGGACTAACTGCCAAAAGACAAACGACTCGACTCGGATAGTTCCCGCGTCAACTTCTGCGGTGCGTAGGTCGCTCAGTGCTTTACTTGCTACCAAGCGAACGAACGCTGGTATTGTCTTGTCGAGTAATAATCGGTTTTGAAATTCTAAGTGGTTCATAGTTCTAAATGTTTCCCCAAATATCTAAATTACTTTTGAATATCCAAAACAATGGATTAAATTTTTTTAGTTCTGTCTTGAGTAAGCGTTCATAATAGCCTCTTGATTCATCTCGATGTCCTTATACATTTCTTCCGCGTTGACTGCCGCGTCAAAGATAACTTCTTGCGTGTCGATTATCGCCCGGACCGCGTACAAAAGATAGACCAGCAAACCGACAACAAGCAGAAGGAGACAAAGCGAAACGGTCAACAAGAAGATTATCATAAGTCCATCAACTCGTTAATTACCGTCTTGCCACCTATTACAACCGCGCAACCGATAGCGGGTTTCTTTCCTCTCTTCGCGTAAGCAAAAGCATACTTGTCGTTGTCTATTCCGCAACCAATCTGAGTGCCGAACACTTTAAAATTTTGCCCAACATAAAACTCGGTGTAAGCCTGAGTATGTAGATGCCCCTGAACCGTGCTTTGCATATCTGCTCGACACTTGGTTCTTGCCGTTCCGCCTTCTCCGTGAACGTACTGGACTCCATCGTAAACAACCCGGTCCGCGAAGTTCCAAGTCGGAGCGTTCAATACTTCGTTAAACGATTTAATCCACGCCTTTGGGATTCCTCCAGTAAACGCCTTTCGACTTATTATGCGGTCGTGGTTTCCGATAGTAACGTCAGCAACTGGAAACGCCTCAACCCATCGTTGTAAACGTTTAATCGCAAGTTCAAGTTCCATTCCTCCGCCCATTCCGTCCGGGTTTGTTTCGTGGTAACTGGAGTAATGCGAATCAATAACATCTCCGATAAAAATAACTTGGTTGCAATTGTGCTTTCGGTAAGTCTCTTTGCAAAAGTCAAGATACTCTTCAAGACAGAACGGCTCGTGGAGGTCGCCTATTACTAATATCCTGCGCTCCTTTCGGTTTAGGTTATTCCAAGCGTCCAACATTTGCCCCTTAATACGGGGTCGAAAGTCGCTCATTGTGCTTGAACTACGTCAGCAAACTCAGCATCAAGTGAACGGATTTCGCGAAGTATCTCCGCCCACTTTATTTTTGCCTCAAATAGTTCTACTTCTGTCGAGTCAGTTCCTAAACTGGCTTGAATTGAAGCGTTCTTTTTCAATAGCTTGTCGATTGCTTCTCTCGTAATCGGGTTCTCGTTGTATATCATCTGTTTATTATGTTGCGACCAATGCCAACACCAACGAAGTGCTGACCATTGTATCCATAGTTTACGCTAAAATAAGTCCTTTTAACGGTTCCTTGTAAGCCGATTGCGAATAACGGAGTGTAACTTTCGACAAAATCGCTTTGAAGCCCGACCAATCCGTGAACACCCAATGCCCAGCTTAACGGTTTCTTGCGTAACTCAACCTTCAGGTTCTCCGTTCTGTTTTGATAATTGCTCCAAGTTAGCCGAACATCGTTAACGGTGGTGTCGTAGTTAGCTACTTCGCTCAACCACGTTTCAACTATCTTCAGAGTATCTACCAATAACATAGTGTCTAAACGAGTAACTACTTTCTCGGAGTAGATTGTATCGGTTCGGGTAACGAGTTGCTTAGAGACGAATCTAACGGTGTCAGTCCGCCATCTATCAACGTATTCAATGGTCGGGACTGGCTTCTCAATAACCTTCGTGATGGTCTTGGCTTCAGAGTTGCAACCTTTGGACGCAATTATAACGCCCAACAAGAACGCTAAAATGTAAGGCGTGTAGACCTTAACTAAATGTATTGCGATGTCTTTTCCCAAACTGCGACCTCTGCTTCTCTTCTTCTGACTAAACCTTTAAGAACTCGACCTCCGCCCTTGTTCCATCTTCTGAACTGGCTCGGAATTTCGGAGTAATCCGGGTTTGAATTAACCCAAGCTAATAAAGTGGACTTTGAAAGGTTGCCGATTCCTACGTTGTAAGTAAAGGAGATTAAAGCCGCCATTTTATGCGCTGGAAGTTTGACCTCAAGAACGTTCTTTACTTGCTTTTCGACCGATTTAATAGTGTCCAGTAGCATCTTGTTCGCTTCTTTCTTGTCGATTTCCGGGTCGTCCATAGTGACTCGTTCGCCGTTCAAGTGCATTGTATTACCGTATCCGATTGTCGGAATGCCTGAAGGACACAAATAAGGCTTTGAAGAGTAGCCTTCAAACTCCTTTATTACCTCTGCGGCTATCTTTGCCGCGCTTGGTCTTGGTTTTTTCTTCGCAGTTTCTTCCATTCTTACAATCGCATTCTCGCGGTGCAATAGCGCACCATTTTACATTTTGCAACGGTTCTCTTTAAGTTCCCCCCTCATCTCAACCAACGCTTTCGTGTTCTCGCTAATAACGTCCGCAAACTTTTCTACGTGCTTATCGTTCGCCTCTTGCCAATCTCTCCGCTCATCTCGGTGTATGTCGGTAAGTTTGTTCAGATAGTAAACCAACACGGCAAGAAATATTCCCGCGATTCCGTAAGATGCTAAAGCCTCAAGTATTGCGTCCATTAGAATACTAAGTTTCCTTGTTCGTCAAACTCTGGGATTATTCCCCACTTGGCTAACTCTTCTACCCACTCTGCTCGGTCTGTAAACTCATCAAAAATCCAAATGGTTGTAAACACTTGGCTCGGCTCTACAAGTCCGTAGCTTTTTACTTCTGTTCTGAGGTCATCAAAGCAGATGTAGTAGGTTGTAACTGAAGGGTATCTTATTTCATTCATCTCGTTAGTTTATGCCGCGCCTCCGTCGGTTATTCCTCCCCATTTGCTTATTAAACTGGTTCTTGCCGCCTCTGCCGCACCACCAGATGTATATTGACTTCCACCAAAGTTAACCGTTCCGCTATAACTCATTGCTCCTTGAGCATCCCACGCTATTAGAAGAGCATCATAATTAGCAGTTGAAAGTGTTGGTGAACCAATGCCGCCTCCCGCCATAAAATTCCCAAATGAAGTAATCTGTGTAACGCTCCAGTTGCTTATATCTTGGTCGAACAACGGTGCTCTCTGTAGCATTGATGTCACGTTAGTTGTCGCACTTGTTATAGTTATATCTGAATTGAAGTTTGGAGTTGTGTAGAACATAAAATCAACTTGTGATGCGCTTGCCAAATTCCAATTTGAAACATCCCCGTCAAAATTTGAAAAGCCAAAGCATGATTCAAATTCAACGCCACTTGAAACATCCCAATTACTAACATTTCCGCCTTCAAAATCTGACTGATAAAAACAGCCAAGAAAATTCGTAACACCGCTAACATCCCAAGAAGTTAGGTCTGCACCCGTTAAGTCTGTCGCTCTAAAGGTACTTTGTAGGTCTGTTGTTGTAATTGTTGGAGCATCCGTTGCACTTACTAACAAATTAGAACATCCAAAAAATGACTTGTTAGTTGTGATAGTTAAGTTGCCCCAATTACTAACGTCCGTAATTTTCGCCTTGTCTCCACCGTTGTTGAATTGGAACCCTTGTATATCACTTCCCGAAATGGTTATTGTGTAAGTTCCCGCAGTTGTATAAACGTGCGCTTTGTTCGCAAAGCTAAGAACTGAAGTTGCGCCACCATCTCCCCAATCAATCGTACCCGAATACACGCCACCCGATAGCAACGGCAAAGTTACCGTTTCGCCATCCGAAGCAACGTTCCAAGTAGATACAAAGTCGGGGTTAACCGATGGCGCACCGCCACCTCCGCGACTTGCGCGAGTCCCTATTTTGGCAACGCCTATCATTGGTTATAAATGATAACGCTTCCGCTTGACATTGTTAACGCGGTAATGTTATCGCCAGTCGGCACAACGATGTACGCTCCAGCTTTAAGGGTTGCTCCGCTTAATCCGTAAGCCGCAAGAGCGTCAGCCCCGTCAACTTCAAACGTAGTTATTACCGTGTCCTCTTGGACGATAATAGAGTATCCCGTTAGTGAAGTATGCGCTCCCGTTCCCGTTAGAACTTTAGAGCCTCTTGAGCCGATTAGTTTTTGTGATTCAGTCATTAGTTAGGTATTTGGCACTTGTTATAATCGTAAGGTTGAGTAATAGAAAGAACGCAAGAATGCCCGCTTACTTTGTCATCGAATCGCTCGGTAAACGGTTCAAGCGTTACGCTCGGTTGAATGTTTAAATCAGTAGTATGTAACTGCCTGAAGTAAGCCACAAAGTCAAGCAATACTTGAATTGTGTCGCTCATAACTTCTTGCTCGTTTTCTTCTCCCGGAAGAACCCGGTCCATTGCTAAAAGTCGAATGTTGTAGGTGAGTGTTCGCTCAGAAAGTACCACGCTCTCTTCGATTGCCCACAGAACTAAATAGTCAAGTTCTTTAGGGTTGATTTCCCAAACGTCCCCGTGTCCGTACTGCTTCACTTGCAGATGAGCCGTTGCTTGGTTTTCGATTAGGGTTAGTATTTCGTTTAGCGTCAACATACTTCTTTAGCTTCGCTTGATTGCGTCTACTTGCGTTTATGCTCATATTTGTCCTCCAATGAAATATACTTTTTGCGACCGCCTAAAAACATTCCAGTCGTGTAAGTTCGAGTATCGGGTTGGATAGTATCAAGCCCACTATTCGGGTTCGCATAAGCCGGGTAGTCCGTTTCGTTTTCCAACAAGAAAGAAACAAGTCTTTCCGTGTACCATTCCGCTTTGTCTCGGTAACGCTTTGAAATAAAGTTAATCTCATCAAGTGAAGCGTTGGAACTGTTCTCAGAACTTTGTTGATGTAGTCCTTTGTTTAAGAACTTGTAACTAATCGCAGTCGGTGCTTCGGCTTGAACCCAGTAAAGTAAAGACGGTTGAATGTAATCTTCGAGAAGCGTCTCGTTTGCAGTCGTTAGGCTTGACGTTGTAATTTGAGTTTTTAGTTCATCGTACAAAGTCGTCCCTATCTTGTGTTGAATGTGAATGTCCTGACACATTAGAACAACTGGTCGCAAGTATTTAAAGTCAATATTCTCGTGCAGAAGAGTATTGTCCTTCAAGAAAGTCTCCGATATAAATAGAACGTTAGCCATTACTTCTTAATTCTCATAAGTTGTTGCTCCCAGTAGTGTCGGCAATGGTAAGACTTGCCCCAAAAGCCACCGCCTCGCATCCAAACGTTACGGTTCTGACTAACGCCTAAATTCTGAATCTCGGTTAGTTTCCAAGTTTTCCCTTCCTTTCGGAGTTCAAGCATATCTTCGCAGAACTTTCTACTCGTTGGAATAAGGAAGTCAGACTCAATGCTTCCGTCTTGTCTGCCTCCAGCTTCAGGTCTCAAAGCATAGAAGTAACGAATTACAAACTCCTCCTCAACTGGTGGTATTTCCTCAAGTAGTCGTTCGCCTTCTTCGGTTACTTCAACCAATCTTTGAGTTGAGTCGAGAACTTCGTCTATTGCTATCTTAATGGCGTTCGCTTCGTTCAATGCCTGAAGTCCAGCCATAACCCTCTCAATTGAAAGTTGTAACTGCTCTGCGATTGCGATAAACGGAGTCGATGGGTTCTCTTTTAATACGTTCAGAATAGCCGTATCAATCGGGTCTACTTCAGCAAACCAATACTTTCGATTAAGTTCCTCGTGTAGTTTCGCGGAGGTTTCACTTTCAAAGTTTAACGCCTTGCCGTTTCCTACTGGCTCGTAATCCGTAGAGCCGCAGTTCTTAAAGTATTCAATTAGAATAGCGTCCTCGTCTTGCTTCTCAAATACTGAGCGCATCTCTGCCGCCACGTTCTCAGGTATAACTTCGCCCGTAACCGTAGCCCTTGCAGTCTCAGGAGTGAATCCGTACAACTCGGTAAGAACTGAGATAGCCGAAGCTTCTGCGATAAGTCCCTCTTTAACGTTTTGAAGTAGTGTAATGATTCCAGTAACACCACCGACAGAGCCTTTAAGTGCAGCCTGAGCGTCTTTGGTCTTGCTGTCAACCGTAGAATCCTCCTCAGTTTGAACAACTTGTAGCCCTACTTTCTCACGTATTTCCGATTCTGTCATTACCGAAGTAACCGTTGCCTCTGAGAATTGAACGCTTATCGGTTCGGTGTCTTGAATGTATAGGCAGTTTTTCAAGCCTTGCAAAGCCGCCAACTCGTTGAACACTCGCTCAATGAATTGTTGACGGTTGTTTACATAGGTGTTTTGGAACAACTCAAAGGAGTCTACCAACTGGTTTCGGCTTGTAAATATTCCGTCCTCCTTGATTCCGAATAGTGCCGGGTCGGTTACTTGATGCCCCGCGTAAATTTCACGTTGTACGGTCTTGTTTAGAATATCAAAACGCTTGTCGAAGTCGTTACCGTTTAACTGCTGAATCTCTACTCCTCTGTCTCTTGAGTCCGCGAAGTTTAACACTATTGAGTTAGCGTTATCCGTTCCCGTGAACTTGTCCTTTATCTGTCGCTCGATTTCCTCTTGTTCCTCTTGCGTTGGTTCTCCATTGTAAAAAGATACAATAGTGCCACCGACAAAGTTGTTCTTGACCGCGTTTAAATGGAAGTTTGCAATCTCAACATCGAGTTCAATGTAACCCGTTGAACCTAAGTAGGTCGGTAGTGGGTAGTACTTGCAGTCAGGAGAGTAACCTTTAACGTAAAGTAACTGTTTGCCGCTTGGGTTCTTCCAGTCAAAAGCGTCAATCTTCTCAACTACTGGGTTATGCTTTCCCCAATCTTCAGAATAGTAATAACAAGAACCGTCCTCGTTGCTTCGATACCTTGCAAAGTCTGCGTGATAAATAGCCGCAATCTTGTCGTTAAGCTGGTTGTAAACAATCTCAAGAGCAAAGCCGTTATAAAGTTCGTAATCGAGTGCGACCTTCTCCAAGATGTCGTTTAAAGACTCGTATTGGTTAGGCTCCTCAACGAACTGTTGAAGCCGTGCAAGTCCAAGCGTGTCGAGTCCTTCCTTGTCTATTGCCCAGCCCTGACCGACAACATAATCCTTTTTGGAGTTTATAATCGCGTGGTTTTTCGCGCTTCTTCTGTAAAGGTTCAGAAGGTACTCTGGGTAACGGTTTTTGTATTCCCCTTCATCTCCGAATAGAATCCAATCCTTTCCCCTTGCCTCCTTGAAGGTCGGCACTTTGTGCGCTCCGAAGTTCAATACTTTAAGACCCATAAACTACATAAGTTGAGTTACCGCCTGAGTAGCTGGTAACTGGTGTTTGTGTTCCCGTTACTTTCACAATTCCGCTTTCTAATTCTAACAACCCAGTCGGGTCAAGGTTTGAACTTGAAGAGTTAGCATAAACAAAATATCGCCATTGTCCTTCGGTTGGTAGTTCGACCTCCGCGTTCAAGTTGTCAGGGCTTGTCTGTTCTGTAATTGTGAACTTGTTAAACCTTTCGGGATATGCGCTTGAATCCGTTGCAATGCAATACTTTACTGCCTCCGTGTTATCCGATTGGAACTTGAAGAGGTAATAGGTAGCCGTGCCTCTCTCGGTGAGAGTTAAGGCTATCTCGTTAGCACTATTTCGTTCGATGTTTATCAAACCGCTAAAACAACGTATTCGATGTCCACGTCTGCCGTGTCAGCTTGTGCCGTTATCTCGTCAATGTCAACGTAAGCACTAAACGCACTCGCAGAAGTGTTAGCGTCCATTGAACCAGTCGAAAGCATAAAGGTCGCTCCAGCATCAACTTTAACGTCTGCCGTCTCCGCTCCGCTATTTTTAAACCTTACGCGAATGTGGTTAGTGTTGTCGAGGTTCGTGATTCGGATGTAACGAATTGACGCCCTTACAAACTTACCTTGCCCGTTATTGGTGTTCAGTTCAATAACGTCTGTCTCGCCCGATGAGTCGATTGTCATAACTCTACGGTCTGCCTCTGCCACGTTGTCGATTGTGCGCGTATGCGTTCCTCCTCTGTCAACTCCTCCGAGCGTTAGAGATTCAACTATTTGAACCGTTGCGGTTGCTGGTGTTACGGTCGATGCCATTGTGCTTTTTATTTAAATAGCAAAAGTTTGTTTTTGTGCCACATTAAAAAGAAAAGCCCCGACCGAAGTCAGGGCATCTCCAACAGAACTATGAAAAAGAACTCTCAATAGAGAGTGAGCAAAGATAGCTTTTTAATTCGTAATCGAAGCCGCGTCAGAAGCTGAAATTGAAACCATTGGTTCGCTTTCCATTCCGCTTAGTGTAAGCGAAAATCCTGAAAGGTCAGCGAAAGCCGTTCCAGTCGCTGAAGTTCCAGCGTTTAACTCAAGACCGTTTTCGTAACCAACAATCCAATAAGAACCGTCATTCGTCTCAACGATTGCAACAAGGCGCTGTTGAGCAAGTAGCTTAATTTCGTTTCGTTTGTTAACGTCCAACTTTGAAAGAACAACCACAACTTCAGGAGTGTAATAAACCGTTCCGTTTTGTGAAGAACCGTTAATCGTTTCCGTCATTGAAGAAGTTTCCTTCAGTTGCTCGTATTTGTAGAAAGTAGCCGTTGCTGTTATCGAAGTAATTGCTCCAGCCGTTACAACTGGAGTCAACGCAAGATAGTCGTCAAGGTTTGCAAAGCTAACGCTCTTCACTCCGCCAACTGCGTCGCGGCAGTCAAGGTCAAAACCCGTTGTTAATGCACAAGAAGTGTATGCCATTTTGTTTTTTTTTTGGAGTGAAGGGGCGACCGAAGCCGCCCCGTTAAATTAGATATTGATAACCGATATTTGGTCTGGGAACGCCACTTGTGCGCCAACTGTCATTTCGACCGCAATTTTGAATTTACGGTCATCTTGAGAGTACCAAGATTCGATGCGTGAAGCATCTTCTTCCAAGTCCATTCCAATGAACATATTGCTAGTACGAGCAAGGTAAACATCCTCAGTTCCGCTAAGTCCGCTTGTAGCTTGGATTCTCAAGTTTGTTCCCGGCATAACCATTGACAAACCACCCATTTCAGTTTGGTAACCTTGTAGCTGACCTCCATCGCTTACGAAAGAACCAAGACCGTTTTGGATTCCAATGGCAAGGCTTCTGAATTTAGTTGCAGATACGAATACAACTGCGTCATCGCTCTCAACAACTGCATCCGCAGCCGCTTCGTAAACTCTCTGAACTGCCTCAAGCATCGTTGTGGCGTTAAGTGCAGTCAATGGCGTACCCGAACCGTGGTTAGCGGTGTTTGCATCGATGTAAGAACCTCCAAGAATCGCGTCACGGAAACCGTTAAAGAATTGGAAGTTACCCGAACCAGTAGGAAGTGATGAAGTCGGAGTTGAACCAACAGACTTCCAAATCATTTTTTCCAACTCAGCCGCAATCTTGCTTACTAAGTAATCAGAAAAGAACTCCTCGAAAGGAATAGCTTCTTGGTGCGCTCCGCTTGGAAGTTGAGTTCTAAGGTAGATAGCCTCCAATTCTTTCGGGCAGAACTCCATGTTCAACTTCAATTTCGCTGGGTCGATAAATCTCTGAGTCAGAGTAATGTCTCCGTCCTCGTTCCAAGCGCAACCGCTTCCGTCTTGGAAGGTTACGTCAATATCAGCTAAGTTGATAGCACTCTTGCCTTTTACGTTTAGTTGCTTTTCAGCAAGTGCCATAGTTGGCGAAGATGTTAACGCCTTCGCGATTAGTGGATAATTCTGCTCTTCAATATAAGCCTGAAGTACGCTCGTTAGTGGTGATGGTGAAAATCCCATTTTTGTATAGTGTTTTTTTGGTTATTTCTTTGTAATTGCCGCTCTCATCTTCTCAGCGATTTCGACATAGTTTGTTCCCTTATTGAACGGGTTAGCAACCTTCTTCGTTGGCTCTTCTTTCGGTGTTGCCGCCATCTTCTCAACGATGTCTGTAATTAGACCAACCGCTTTCTCGATTTCTCCGACCTTCTCAGTCTTGGCGAACTTCTCAACCTCTGCTTGTATCAAAGTAGCTACAGAGTCCATAATGTCCAATTTGAACGCCTCAGCGTCAAACTCGGCAACTACTTCTTCGGTAGTTTCCTCAGCAGTCTCTTCGGTTGTTTCGTCTGCTGACATCTCTTCCTCTTTCTCCTCGTCTCCAGCTTCTTCTTCAACTGGTTCAGCTTCAGGCTCAAGAATCTCAACAATAAGACCGCCTTCAGTTCTTACAACAACTCCGCTTTCGAGTTCGTGTTCCCCGTCAGGAGCGGCAACGATTTCTCCGTCCTCGCCAACAACTGACAAAGCCGCGCCAATTTCCAAAACCTCGTAACGTACAATAGTGCCGTCCACAAGTTTAGCGTCCTCGAATTTCTCTTCGGTTTCGCTGAATAACAGTTTCTTGATTTCGGGAAGTTTAGACCCGACTAATTCTGAGATGTTCATAGGTAATTTTTTAGTAAATAGCAAAGTGTTTGTATTGTGCCACTTAGGAACGCAGAGCCTTCTCGACTTCTTCAATTATCATTTTGTCAACGTCCATTTTACGAGCCTCTGAAAACACGCCCTCAACGCTGAAACCATTGAACGTGCCGTCCTTTACTTGCGCCCAAACTTCGTCGTTGTCAATCTTGTAACTGACATACCAAGACCCGTTTGGTGCTTTGTCGAAACCCTTTGGCGTTGGCTTCATTTCGTCAATCAAGAAGCTCTCAAACATAAACACGCCATCGACTGGAGTCTCGTGGTCTAAGTTGGTCGCTGAGGTCTTGCCCTCCTTCATAAACTTGTAAGCTATTTTCCGAATAGAATCAGCGTCAAAGACTACATAATACTCGCGTTCGTCCTCGTCCCTTCTGTAAATAGGATAGTCCGCCAACATAGCAAAGCCGCTTACTATTCGCTTCTCGTCATTGTACGAAAATTTGTGTTGCTTATTGAACGCCAAAAATTCCCGCTCTATTGCTGGGTGGTCAACTATTGAGATTGCATCGAGACCCGTTTCGTGGTCGTCATCTATTGTTAAATATATTACTGGTAGCTTGTTCATCCTCCGAATGTTGCTTGTGATTC
>Ga0070751_1000581_pt1 | contig 22536 bp, 36 predicted proteins | sample VirMetDEL_Aug_28_FD_78514 | JGI IMG/M metagenome (GOLD analysis project Ga0070751, IMG submission 78514) | Aqueous microbial communities from the Delaware River and Bay under freshwater to marine salinity gradient to study organic matter... | ecosystem: Environmental > Aquatic > Marine > Coastal...
GAAACTTTTGAAAGGTCTATTAAAAAAAATTATAAAAAAAATAATTAGCTCTCAAAACTTTTATAAAATAAAATGGAAAATGTAAAATATTAGGTGCGATGTTTATGTGTATATCTATCTATTCATATTCATACTCAAACCAGTCCATAATATCTATACTATATATACTATCAATAACATTTTCAGGTTCGTCTATAAATTGTTCCCAAAACAAACCTTCAAGAATTCTAATAGTCATAATTTTAGCATCGTTGAAAGTATAATCAGTATTTTCTACATTAATAATAGAGGTTTTTATTTCTTTTAACAGTTGAATACTATAAACTAACTTTTTTTTTTTTAATTTTTGTTTTTCCTCAATTCTACTTAATCTTTGCTCTAATGTTTCGCCACAATAAGCTAAAATGTGTTTAAATACATCATTAGGTAAGTAAGTCATTTTAAAATTATATTATCCAAAATCATATTAATTCAATTTTGTTTTCTAACAATTATCGCACAATAGTTAGTAATTCTTCTATTAAATTACTTGGTACTCTATATCTTTCGTTTATATTTGTATATTTAGATTTAACTCCTTCTATTCTTTTTTTTGTAGTCATACCAAAATTTATTAGATGTTTTCCATTTATACAACTACTACAATCTTGTTTACACTTTTTAGGGATAAAACCCTCTATATCAGTCCATAATCTAGTCCTTTTTCTATAACCCCACTCAGAATATTTACAATAATCTACATCATAAAAAGGTAGATTTAAATATTTTTTCATACTACCCATTTGTGGATTTTCTATAATATATTTTTTAGGTTTAAAATAAGCTATTATTTCTAAAGTTTTAAATAATGGAGGTAATCCTACAGTTAAAATTTCATTTTCAATATCTTCATAGGATACTATTTTACCAAATTTATTTTTTCTACCTATATGAGTTTTTTTAATACTACTAAAAGTTCTACATGGAGGACTAGCCCATATTATATCAAAATAACCTATAGGATATTCTTTATAATCCCACTTCATAATATCTATATTTATATCCGCCCCAGTTAAATCTAAACTAATAACTTCTATACCCATTTGTTTAGCTACTTTTCCTACAGAATGAGTACCTGAAAATAATTCTAATAGTTTAGTCATATAATATATTATTATCAATAATCATATTAATTCATATTTATTTTCTAACAATTATTTATAGAGCTAATATCTATTTAATCTAAATCAAGCACACTAACATCTGCTTTAGCCCATTTTATATAGTCTTGATAGGTTCTACAATTTTGTTTATAATTTTCTATTACTATAAATATAAAATCCTCTTTATTAACTAGCTCGTGATATAAAGCTCTACCCTCATTTTTACCATTTCTACTACTATCTAAAATATAAAAATTTTCGTTTAATATCATCTCTAACTCTGTTTGACTTGGTATAGTATTCATAAAAATATTATCAGCGTTTAATCTACAAACTCTCGGTATTTTTGTTAGACTTTGACTAAGTATATGAAAATGTAGGCTTAAAGGGTCATAGCTATAGTGACGCCCTCGTATAGCTAAATCTTCTAAAATATTAAATGACTTACTCTTTAGACTTACAGCACAATCGTCTATTATGACTACAGTTCTTAATTTTATTTTTTTTGATTTACTTACTATCTTATTATATTCATTAGCTTTTTTATAAAAATCTAATAATGTATGTAATTTATCTATTGTTGTAAATCTACTTTCTTTATCCTTAATAATCTTAAATCCAGCATCGGTAGGACTAAATAAAAAACATAAATCTACTAATCCTGCCTCTATCATTTTATAAATAATATATTCACATAAAACACTCTTACCAGACCTACGTTTAGCCACCCAAAGATTATAGCTTGACGACGGTATACTATTAATATCATATTCTTGTATCGTATCAACCATTACTATATATCATATAAAATTAATCCTTTATCTGCGTTAGGAGTAATTCCTACAATTTTACCACTTTCTACATCTAATTCTATTTTTTCCATAAGTTTATCTAATATATCTTCAGTAGAAACTGGTTTAACACTAGTAGAAAAAATAAATTCTTTATCCTCTTCTTCTATAGGCTTTCTTTGTTCTACCTCTTGATTAATTAATATATCTAAATTTTCCCTATATTTTGATAGTCTGTGTGCCTCTACTGATAGTTGGTTCATTCCTAAAATTGCTCCCCCTATTGCAGCTATAGTAGTATCTTCCTGCTCCTTTGTTTCTCCTATAGGATTTTTTTTTAAAATATCAGATATTCCTAATGGTCTTAATAATTCGCATTTTCCATTATAATTTTCTAATTTACTACTTTTATCCTTTAACTCTAAAGTATAAGCTTCTATCATTGCTGGTGTAGCATTTTCATCTGTAATAATAGATTGAAAGCTTTCAAATAGACAATCAGTCATTAAAGCTAAATATTTATCTGTATATAAATATTGTAGAGTTTCTAAACTTGTAAAATAATCTTGTTGGTCTAATAATGGTTGTATATTTTGTATATTTTTTCTAGCACACATTATAGTAAGACCGTTTAAACTATTAATAGATACATTACTATCTAAACATAAAGGCTTACCTACATGAGTAAACCCTGAGGTTATATTATCAGTAAATAATAGACTTTTTTTAAATGGGGCATAGCTTACAATGTCTCCTAAATTAAATATTCTTGTTAGATTTTTACAATTTTCATTATATAACTCTATATTTTGAGGAAAATCATATATAACTCTAGGCGACCCATAAGTTATAACATATTTAATAGGCTTTGTTCTACCTGTATTTCTAATATCATTTTCATATAAATAATAAAATAAAGTAGCTAGTCCACCCCCAGCACTATGACCTGTTAAAATAACTTTACTACAATCATATCCATCTATCATTTGTCGTAAATCAAAATAGATTTTATCTAACACTTTAATATAACCTTCGTGTGCCTTTAGTAATTGATATTCTCCTTTAATAAAAAATTTAAATGTATCATAGTAAGATAAATAATTTCCTAAACCTAAAGGGTCTGTAGTTGTAATATCTATCAATATATTATTAATAGTATTACCGACACTATCATAAGTAGATATATCTGTATTTGTTCCCCTAAATGCTACATATAAAGTATCATTATCTTTATATAACAAAACAGGAAAATCTTCACTATCATTTAAAAATGTATGATTTTCTATTGCACTACTTTCAGGATTATAGGCTTTATTAGATAATTCTAAAGTTATATCATATAGTTCGTCTAAATTATGTAATTCCATTTACTATATTATTATATATTTAATAAGTAGAATAATCGTTGATTTCGCTAATTTGGAAAAATAAATCTACACTTTTAATTTCCCCTGAGCCTGTCCCAAATGTAGCAGGAGTCACCCCATCGTAGTTATATGTTTCTACATAAAACTCTTGTCTAATATCTTCACTACTTAAATTTTGATTAAAATCTACAGTTGAAACATCTACTTTACCAGTAGTATCTATAGTTTCATTTACAGGAATCATTAACGAATTTAAATTAGTACTAGATATAAGCTCAAATCCGTTAAATATTTTATTTAAATTTACCATTATAGCACCGTTATATGTCCCAGCAGTTTCTACATTTTTTCTTATAATAGACCTAATAAATATTAAATCCTGAGCGTGTATATCCTTAGCTAAAGATATTTTTGTTTTATTACTATTTAGGCGTAGGTGTAAAACAGGCATTTATATATATAGATAAGATAATAAAAAGAAAAAGGAAAAATAGGCACAACTATTTACATTTTTTTTTTACTTAGAAACTATACCTTTTTATAATCATTTATATAGACAAACTATCTTTTTTCCAAATTCCTTTTTTTTTCTAGAAACTTTTGAAAGCTAATTAGATTTTAATTTTTTTTTTTAATAGACCTTTCAAAAGTTTTCTAAAATAAAATGGAAAAATGAAAAACTATTAATGTATGTATACCCCCTATCTATCTTGTTTCAGCTAATCTAACATTTTCCATATGTAATTTAGTTTTTCTATGTGTGTGAAAATTACCTTTACTTATTAGCTTATCACAATATTCACATAGTTTTTTTAATTTATCATTAGCCCTACGCTTTTCTTTACCATTTTCACTTTGTCTATATTTTCTATTACTTTCTGCTTTTTCTGCGGCATAGTCTTGTCTACGTTGCTTAGCCTTTTCTAGTTCTCTTTCTCTATTTTTTTCATACCATTCTCTATAATAGCTTTTATCTATAGGTTTTAGACTACCTTCTTCTCTTCTTTGCTTCATATAGTTTCTATTATATTCTTTCTTATCTATATAAGCTTTCCTTTCATCATTAACTATATAGTCAGGATATAAATCTAAATAGTATTGTTCTCTTTTTCTTAATTCTATCTTACTTTCACAGGGATAATTTTCTATTAATTTTATTTCAGCATCGTCCCATAGAAACATATTTCTACTACTCATACTACCATTATGATTGAATGAATGTCTATGTTCGCTTAATCTAGTAGTTAATTTAACTTTTGTAGTACTACCTATATAAATCATATCAGTATTTTTACTAATAATTTTATAGATTTTTCCGTTCTTATAATTACTCATTAAAATATATAGATTTGAAAACCATAAATCAAATTTATTTTTAAATATGTTATTATTATTATACTATTTATTCCTCAGTTCGATAATGCCAAATTCAGTCTACCGTTACTGGATGTGGTTGAAAAGATTTTAACACAATCCTCTACTACAACCATTTCATAGGTTTCGTCTGATGTTCCAATAGTATCTGTATTAAATTCAACTTCTATAACAGGGTTATTTAGTTCTCGTAACGATATAGTATTAGATTGAGCTCCTCCACCTGAATATTCCCATAGACCAGACTGAATTTTTACAGTATTTTTTAACCAAGAATTAGCTAAACCAGTAATACTATTAGAAGCTGTAGCAACAGAAAAACCATTTTCACATAACCTACCGTATGTTTGTTCTTGTAGTTCTAAGTTATAAATTTCTTGACCGCTAGCACTAAAGGTAACCTTATTTAATGCTATAGGTTGAAAATCATCAGAAGTATAGGCAGCTTTTCCTGATATTCTCCTTACATAAACATAGAAATCATTTACACAGTCAGTATTTTTTAATTCTACTTTTAATTTTCTAGTAGCTGCAGCAGCATTAGCAGCATATTTATCAGTAGCACTAGATTCATCATAGAAAGCTGTGACCATTTGGTTTAATTCTGGGCGATTGTAGTTTTCTGATACTATTTGTGCGAAATCCTTTTCATTATAGGCTTTATATCGCATTTTTAAAAACACATCACTAATAGGAGTAGTCGTATCTACTACTCCAGCACTTCCTGCCTCCGTAAGATTACTACCAAATTTTACCCTAATACTCATTTGCTCGTTAAATTGTAGGTTTAAATTAGTGTTAATATCCTTCATAAAACCAAAAACTAAAGGGACTACGAAAGTATGAGCTGTCGCATTGGTAGTTCTAGCATCTAAAGCACTATCTGCTATTGGAGCATATTGAGCGGTGTCTAAATCTGAAAATTGAGCCATTAAATCATCGTGAGTTAAAGTAGAAATGACTTTACTAGATGAAAGTAATTCTACCCTTTCTATAATATTATATAAATCATTTTGTCTAACTTTTCCTGTGGTACTAAAATTTTTAGTATAAGATAATAAAATCTGTTGAGCTATACCATATTTCATTAGGTTAAAGGTAATGGTTTTACTTGCTCCTACTGTCCCACTAGATAAGTCAGTTCGCACATAACAACTAGCTGCAGCTGGATAGATTTTTTTTGTAGAGTACACATCAGGCAACATTTTACTTTCACTATCGTTTAATGAATTTACTAAAGCACTATTAGCATTACTATTATTAATTATGCTAGTCATGTAGTTATAATTATCTATAAGAAAAAAAATTAAATTAATTAACAATATTAATTTAGAAATCAAGCTTAGTTAATCTAACTTCTATAGCCATCGTCTCGCCTGCTGATTGGTTAGGATAGAGCACAAAGACGGGCTGTGATTGGACGGGAGTATTTAGATGGTCTATTCTAATGGTTGGTCTTGCTTGATTACTAGGTTTTGCTTGATAATTAAAAGCTGGTTCAGTCACATCTATATCTGGTGCTGCTTGAACTGATAGATGATAAATATAATCAAACATTATATCACATTTATTAAAATTACTACCACTACTCAATGCTGTTTGAGTTATAGTACATTTATAATATCCTTCTAAAGCCGCATTATATAAACTAACACTTTGATTAGTATTTACATTAGTCCAAGTATCAGATTGACAGTTGAATGCCATATTAGTAAAATTAGTAGTATCAGCAGCAGCTGCTATGGTAAGCGTTTTAGTTAATTTATATTGAATAGGTTTAAATGAATATGCTCCAAATTGTAAAGGTAGAGGATTAGCTATAAGTAATGCTGTTTCCCTTATATTTATTATATCCGCTCCACTATTATTTTTAAATCTAATTTCAGCATTCGCCCCACCTCCAGCAGTAATGACTAGATTATTAGTATCTGTGCCTGTTTTAGGGTTTTCTATATTCCAATCGGTAAGTGCTCCATCTCCTACTCTAAATAAATTACTAATTATTTCTCCACCTAGGGCGCTTGTTCTAGGATTTAAAACTATATTTGGTACTATTTGACTTGGTTCGCTAGACCTTATAGATATATAGGCATTCGCTTCTTGTGCTTGAAAATCTAAAATTCTATCTATCTGTTGTGCTGGATTACTAGGTTTTTCCTGTGATATTTTCCAACCATCTGGATTACTAACATCATCTTCGTTAGTCCTAGTAATAATTGTCTTACATCTAATTTCATTAGTTCCTCCATTTCCGCAGTTAATATTACCACATTGTAGTAAAGTAGTATTATTAATATTAACACTTTGTAAGGTACCATTAGTATTTAGTGTTAAACCTGACGGTGTAAAAACACTATTGCTTTCTGTTCCTAATCTAACAGTATTAGCGAAATCATTCGTTCCAGTCCATATAGTACTATCATTTCTAGCAACTAATCCTTTAAAAACTTTATAACTAGTATCCTGCGGTGGGTTATTTTCTCTTTTATATATATCAGTTCCTTCAAAATAGATATTATTACCCATAATTAAATCTTTAGCACCTATAGTTATAATATCTCCGTGGCTTTCTAGACCACCAGTTCCACTAACAATTTTACCAGCACTACCTTGTTCTATATTACCAGCACCTACAATAATTTTTCCATTAGTTACTTCTAAATCACTTGTAGGCACGGATAATTTACCATCAACTACTAATACACCTTTAGATTTCATAGATTCACCTTCTATTTTACCTGATGAAACACCATCTCCACTAGCCGTTATATTACCAGTAATAGAAATATCACCTGTACCTGTTAGTGGAAGTTGTCCTCCTGAACCACCAGTAGGTTCTACACCATTAACTAAAATTTTACCTCCTTCATTACTACATGTTAAATCTACATTACCACCATAACCTCCTATCTGTATACCATTAGTATTGAAATTTAATCCTTTAGAAAAACTACTCATTTATATTACTATTTAATATAATTTTCTAAGTTGAATTCTTGATTGTGGTCTAACAAATGGATTATTTTCATTTAGAGTATTTTCATAAGTAAATCTACTTCTATATTCTGTAGGTAATGTATTTAGTCTAGCAGGTTTTTTAGTAAATTCTTTTTTAGGATTAAATTCATCACCTACTGGAACTTTTGCATAGATAGGTTCTCTTTGACTATGTTCTTTACCACTTGGACCTTTTTTTATTTCATAGAAACCTATATCTTCTTTGTCCTTAGACGCTTCTTTTTCTACATTCATAATTAAATCCTCAGCAGTTAAACCTTTACTAATTTCTTCTAAATATATTTCTCTTAGTTTATCCTTTATGAATTCACTACCTTCAATAATTACTCCTACTTTTTCCTTACTTTCCTTAGCACCTGCCCTTAATATAGCAACTATTCTTTTATGTGTTCGTTTTAAATATTCAGGTGTTTTTTTAGCTTTTACATAAGTTTTTTTAATTTTTTCTATTTGTTTTGGAAATGTTTTAAAAAAATAGTTAATATCTGCTTCTAATTCTTTAGCACTCTTAAATTCACTACTTAATTTTTCAGGTGGTATTAAATCTATTTTACTAGGTATATCTTCTAATCCTGTTTTTACTTCCGTTTCTACAACTTTAGGTTTTGGTTTAGTTGTTGTTAATTTAATAGGTTGGGGGACTGGGTCAGCCATATCAGGGACAGGTATTCCTTCTATAGTTTCTTGTAATTTTTCCTCAGCGGCTACTCTTTTTGCTTTAGCACTTTCTATAGAAGGTATTTCTTGTCTAGGTGTTAAAGGTTCGGTCATAGTAGCTGGTGGTGGCTTACTTGTTGTAGCAGATGGTTGTTTAGCTTTTGGTTTATCTTGTTTTTTAGGTAAAGACTGCTGAGGAGGAAGTGATTTAGTTTTAGATAATTCTTCAGGTTTAGGTTTGTAGGTTTTTGGTTTTCTAAGTTTTGGTTTGGTTTCTTCTAGAGCTTCTTCTACTTCTTTAAAGGGAAATTTTTCTTCTATAATAATGTCTAAATCTTCTTCTTTAGTAGGTTTTTCTTCTGCTTTTTCTTCTTCTTCTTCTTCTTCAGTAGTAGTTGGTATTTTTATACTATCTATTTTATTTACCCATTCACTACTTTCTTGTAAGTATGATAGTTTTTCCATAAAATTTTCAGGATTGGGGATATTAATAGATTTGACAATTTCTTTAATAGAAGTAATATAATCAGGTGGAGTTTTATCTTCTCTAACAAATTTATCATAAAGAGCTAATTTATTTTTTGATAGTTTTGTAGTTCTTAAATCTTTAAAAATTTCAGTTAAAGGTTTAGATGTATCTAATTTTTTATCAGTATAAAATTTTAAATATAAAGATTTTATTTTAGATGGGTTATTATCTTTAGTTAAAATCTTTCTTAAAGCACTTGAACTAAATCTACTATCTAAATTTTTTTTCAAAGCTCTTAATTCAGACATTTATATATTAGTATAACATAAATTTATTCTTGAATGAACTATAATTAGGATTTTTACCGTTATTTACATTTACATCGCTAGTTACTCTATTATTATTTTTAATAGTTAAACTAAAATCTTTTTGTCTTAGTTCATTTATTTTTTTACTACCTTTCACAGCATTACCATTCATTTTATAAGCTACAAGACCACCATTTTTTAGACCTGATAAATCTGTTAATGGTTCTAATTTAGGATTACTCATAATTTCATCTCTTAGTTCAGGCATATTTAGTTTTAGTTTTCTTTTACCTCTTGGTAGAAGTTTAGCGAATTCTTCCATAGCTATATAATCATTTTCATCTATTCTACTTTGTTCTATTTTTTCCTTTAATTTACTACTTAATTTAGCTCTTTCTTTATCACTTTTAGATAAGTCGTGTTTACCTGCTATAGATTGTTTGCTTACATTTAAATATAAATTATTATTTAACATTTACTATACTACAATATTTTATTCAGGGATTTCACCATTTTTATCTATAGGAATAAAAACATCTTTTTTCATAGGTGGGTCTTTAGGGGGTTGTCCTCCTATTGGTACAGGTTTAGATGCATAGCTTATTTGCGTATTTCCACCCTGTTCTACCTCAGGAGTATCATAATAGGTTTGTTCTTTAGTTTGATTAATAGTTTCACTATTACCTTCAAACATATTAGGTTTAGTTTTTGAATTCATATTTTCTAATAACTCATTTTCATTTTTACTATTTTCATATTGTATAGGGTCAAGTCCAGTTTTAAAAAATATAGGTTTGTTACCGAATTGATGTAATCCACAATTTCTATAAATTAAACCTGAATCTGTATTATATCCTCTATGTTGTATTAAATGATTACTATTCATATATTATAATATATATAAAAAAAATAATAATCCAAAAATTAATAAAGGAATTATTTTTATTGTAATTCTATCTATTAATTTCCCAATATAGTATAAATATGACATTAATTAAATATATAGATACATTTTTAACTAACATAACATTAACAGTTAGAAAAATTCGTAATTGTATAGGAATTAAAAAAAAAGATAGTAATATAATAAATGAATTACACGACATTAGAAACACCGACACCAAGTCCAATAATACTAAAGTTAAACTCTAATAATCTTACAGAGTTAGGTATATTTTTATCAAGTTTATTATTATCTATTAGTGGTTGCTTTGCTGTTGTTATGACATCTTTACGAAATTCTAGATGTAAAACTATTAGCTTTTGTAAAACTATTAGTTGTATAAGAGAGCCTCCTGTAGAAGTATAGTTTTCTTACTCTGTAAGATATTTTCATTTTATAATATTAATATATAATAAATGGGTCAAATGTTTTCTAAAGAAGAAGCTATTTTATTAGACTGGAATGCTCCAAGAATAGGTTATAGTAAAAGAGCTAATACTACTGACTGGTGCTTTCAAGAACGCCCTAAAAATTTTAACTATTGGTTTAGTGATAAAAAATATACTAAAATAAGTAGAAGTTTATACCCTCAATATAAAAATGGTTATATATGGGGTAGGACAGAAGATATTAACTATTATAAAAATGAAGTAGATAAACAGCAAGAAGAATATAGTTTATAACTACCTAACTTTTAAATTGTTAGAAAAAAAAAAATGAATTATAATTTTTAACATTATAATTTTTTGTAAAATGAATAATAACCAAATTGATAAATGCGAAAATTGCGATAAATATTTTAACCAATATAAAGATGTTATTAGAAATGATGAGGTAAACTATATATGGGACTATCATGTAGAAACTGATAATGATGACGGCGACCTATGTGCTGACTGTATTTTAAAATTAGATTATACTATAAATAAGTGTGTAGAATGTAATGAGTATTATGATACAAATAGCGAAAGAATATCAGATTTAGATATTAGAGATTTATGGCTTCATCTTCAACAAGATAATAGTGATGTATGTATAGATTGTGTATATAAACTACTTCAATAGTTTCCTATCTTTACAGCAAGTTCTACACATATCAAATTTTAGCTTTTTCCTTTTACAATCTATTACAACACAGTTAAATTTTTCATCTAGACATTTTTTACAATAGGGTTTATCTTTTAAATTTGATTTACAAGTAAAACAATATTTAGTAGGATTTTCTTTTCTATCTTCCTCTATTTGTCGTTTCCCTTTTTTTTTATTTTCTATTCTAACTAACTCTAAATGTATAGATTTAGCATTAGGTATAAAATTTTTTAGACAAATACAACCTATACCATCATCTCTACTAGGATTTTCTGGGATAATAAAATTATTTAATTTGTTTCTAATTCTATAAACATATCTAATAGCTGTACCACATAAACATCTACCATCTAAGTCACCAAATTCGTGTATAGCTCCTGGTTGATAATTACTAGTTATTTTTATATGACCTACTACAAATTCCCACTCATTAATAGCTAATAGTATATTTTTATTTACACTTTTTTTTAATAATTCTATTTGTAAAGGCATAGGCATATCTGCTATTAGTTCTATATCTTTAAAAACTAATTCCATTAAATTTTATCTAGCATTTAACTTATAATTCAATTTTATTTTGTAAAAAACAATATAAGGAGTAATTAATAGTAAAGTAAAAATGAAGATTAGAGATACTTCTATCTTCATTATAAGTAGTGCTGAACGCCGTGAATATATTATTAAACTACTAAGTGATAATAAAATAACAAATGCTACTTTAATTGATAGTGTTCGTGGTAATTTAAACACTTTACAAAATAAATTAATAGCTTTTAATGGTAAAACTTTCTATGTACCTAGAGGTAAAACAGACACACCTAAAGCATTAGGACAACTATCTTGTTTTTTAACACACGTAGAGGCTCTAATAACTGCTGGTGATAAACCGTGTTTAATTTTAGAAGATGATTGTAAATTTAATATAGATTTAAATACTGATATAGATATTCCACACGACGCAGAGTTAGTTTATCTAAGTTGTTTTTTATCTAATAATAAAGAAATAGTGCATAGAAAAGTAGGATTAAATAAACCTTCTAATTTAGATAAAATTTGGACTACTACTGCTTATTATATTAAAGAACCTAAAAAACTATTAAATATTCTAAAACTATTTCGTCCAAAGAGTATAGATTCATATTACAATTGTTTTGCTACTAAAAGATTAAACACTTATTATTACTATCCAAATATTATTAGTCAAAATACTGAATTAGAATCATTAATAGATAATAAAAATAAATATTTATCTAAATTAAAATAATTTTAGGTTTTATTTTTTCTTTACGAATTTTAATAAAATCCCACTTCTTAGGCTGATAGTTCCTACATGTCATATTAGAAACTATGTCTCTTGTTATATAATTAGAGCGTATAGAATTATTATCAATATGTCTATTTATAGCCTCAACACAGCCATTTAGTCCCTTTACTGATAGTATATTATTGCTATTTTTAAAAATAATTGTATATAACATAAATATATATAGATAAATTATCTTTAATATATATATATATGTATTTAGCAGACAGATTACTAGATGAATATGAGGAAGAGATTAGAGATTTAAAAATAGAAAATGAAAATTTAGTATCAGAAGTAGTAGCACTTATTTTAGAAAATATAACTATTAAAAATGAGCTATATGATTTGAAACAGTCTATAATAAAAAAATAAATAAATAAAGTAGATATGTGGGTAAGCATATAATAGTTTTTTACTTATTTTCTACTTTTTCCAAATTTAGGTACTTTTTTTTTTACTTAGAAAGTCTACCCTTTTTTAATGATTTGGCTTTACAAACCCTATTTTTTCCTTTTTCCATTTTTTTTCAGAAAACTTTTGAGAGCTAATTAGTTTTTTAATTTTTTTTTTAATAGACCTTTCAAAAGTTTTCTAAAAAAATTTGTAAAAATGAAAAACTATTAATGTATGAATGTATCTATATGTCTATTTAAACAGCAATATCTTCATCATCATCATCACTATTATCATCATCTAATATACAACCACTAATAGGTACACCTTCGTCATTTTCTTCTTCTATTAATTGAACTCTTTCATTTAAAAATGGTAGAGCTATATCTTTTTGAATTACATAACAGTCTTTTCTAGATAAGTCTTTATCATATTGAACCCTTAGAACTTTAATCCCATCTACATTAACTACTAATCTTCTAAAATTAGTTGATTTAATAGGTGCTTCTTTGTAGTAATCTGTCTTTTGAAATTTTTTCCATAATAGAGAGCAAGTAATATAACTATACTCTACTTTTTTAATTACTCTTTTAGGTAGTTGTTGACTTAATAAATCTATTTTTAAATATTTATAAGTAGGACAGCCAGTAAATAGTTTCATACACTCTTTAGCTTTAGTTTCTACTAATATTTTTGGATTATAATCAGATAAATCTCTATTCATTAAATATTTATAAATAGTATTTAACACCTTTGGATTTTTTAAATTAGTATAAACACCATTCCAATAATTTCTATCTGCTCTATGTTTTGAACCACTATTAAATATAACAAATCTCCTACATGAATGTTCTACTACTACAGGCGTAAGATTATTACTAAAAATAAACCATCTAATATAATTTCTTTGTGTTTGGACGGATTGATATTTTCTATTAATAACATTATATTCTGTAGTAATTAAATCTTTTATTCTATTATTAAATTTAGAACCCTCTCTACCGTCCATTTCGTTAATTTGAACTACTAATTTTTTATCTAATACTTCATTAAAACTACCCATTATAGTATCCATATCAGCTATTTTGATAAGATAGTTATTTTTAACACCAAATAGTAATTCTATTATATATGTAAGAGTATCTTTTCCGCACCCCTGTAGACCTTTGATTACTATACAAGTTTGTGGATTTTCAGCTGGGAATTGAAAAATATGAGCTATATAATTCATTAGATACTCAAATGAGTCTATTTCATTACCAGCACAGTTATTTACAATATCTATAAAGAATTGTATATCTTCATCAGCAGTATCATCTACAATATTATAGGCAAATGGTTTAAATAGGTTAAACTCTCTTTCTAATACAGTAGAAGGGTCAGGATTAAATACAGCAGTATCATAGGTGCGTTTATTAGGGTCTTCTAACAATTCTTTCATAAATGATTTTCTATCATTATAATTATATATCATAGACCTTTTATTAAAATCATCATAAGATATAGGAAAGTAGTCGTGTTTTGGTGATATTCTACTATAATATTGTAGGGGGTGTAGTGTTATAAAATTATTTTCTTCAAATAGTTTTTTATTAATATCATATTCATTTTCTATTAAAAAGTCATTAATATCTATTATTTCCGGTTCTTTAATAGACCAAGTTAAATTAGTTAAATTTTTTAAATCGTCTAAATTTAATTCTATAGAAGTCATTAAACCGTCAAATATTAGAGATGCGTTTTTAATATTATAGTGTGTAATAACTTTCATAATAGCTTCGTTTTCAAAAATGCATAGAACTTTGTTTAATTTACTGGATATAATATTTTTATTTTTTTTTTTATTTTCTATTTCTTGAGGATATAATAATGTTATAGATTGTTTAATAGAATCTAACTCTGTATTTAATTCTTTTAAAATAGTATTATTATTTGTATAGGGTTTATCCATATTAAGAAATACTAATAGTTGAAGTTTATTTAATCCTACAGATTTTAAAAATTCATCTCTATCATCAACAATAGATTTTAACATAGGACAGCTTATATTATGTTTAACACATAGATTATATAAAATTTGAAAATGAGCGTTTTTAATATCATAGTCAAATAAGCCCATATCTTCGGTCAATAGATTTCTAATATTTTTCGGTAAGTTTTGTAATCCAAATGGCTTGGCATATTGCCTACCATCAATACATTTATCACCAAATTTATAAACTACTTTACTTCCTCCTACATTTCTACTCATATGTTTTAAACATTTTCTAACATAATCTACATACCATTCACTACCAGTTTTACATCTATCTCCATCATTAATGATTTCTTCTAAAGTTTCATCATTAAGATTTAATAGAAGTTTAATATTTTTTTGATTATATTTTTCTCTAGATTTATACATTATTGTTTATTACAAAAAATATTTTTAAATCATATTTTTTTTTTCATTTAGTAAAATTATTTTCTTTTTTTAAAATAATATGAATAATAGTCGCTCACCTTATATGAAGTCCTATTTTAAAAATAATAAATATTATATATCAAATAAAAATAAAATAAATAATTTTAAAAATAAACTATTAAAAGATAATGAGCCTAATGCGGAGGAGAAACTATTAAAGTTTATTTATAATTTACTATCTAAAGAAAAATTTGTCCCTACAGAATTTAAATATTTTCGTAAAGAACATAAAAAAATAGAAATAAGATTTGACTAATATGTTTGATTTTAGTAGATTTGAAGAAGGTAGTATAGATGATGATAAAGATGCTTCTATTATTCTACATGCTCTATATCATAGAAAGCCTGACCCTATTACATTTTGGAATATGTTATATTCAACACCTGCTATTAAGAAAAAAATTAATTTACAAATAGCAACCTTTGAGCTAAATAGAGATAAAAATATGAGAAAAAAAGTGCTAGAATATCATAAAGATAAAATTATTAGAGGAATAACTGATAAATATGTTGATAGATATATTCATAGACATATTATTTCTATTGGTTTAATGGTTAAAGCTATAAAAGAATATTGGATAGAAAAAAGTGAGATAGTTGCTCGCTATAAATTTTGCATAGGTAGAGGAAAATGGATTAGTAGATTATCATATAATTTTTACATAAAAAATAAAATAGAACCCTATAGTATATTATGACTTTAACTGAATATAATAAAATCTATTATCAGAAAAATAAAAAAAAATTATTAGAATATTCAAAAAGTTATTATCATAGAAATAAAGACAAATGGAAAGAATATAGAAAAGTCTATAATGAAAAAAATATTAATAATGATGGTAATGAATTAAACTACTGGCAAATGTACTATATAGTTAATAAACAAAAATTTATTGATTACTATCAAAAAAACAAAGAAAAAAAAAAAAAAAAAAAAAAAAATTTTTAATAAAAAAAAAAAAAAAAATAAAAAAAAAAAAAATAATTAAATAAAAAAAAAAAAAAAAAAAAAAAAAAAAAAAATATAGTAATAATGTTTATTGGAAAAAAAAAACTAAATCTATGACTGAAAAATATAAAAGTCTAACAGTAAGTAGTAGATATAATAATATGTTAAAAACTATTAATATACCTTTACCTATAACAAAAATAAAAAAAGAAGTTAGAATTCTAGAATTTAAATAATTGTTATAGATATAAATGAATTTGTGTTCTAATAATAAACCTAATACATTAAATTTTATTAAAAGCGATTGTAGTGTTGAAATAAGAAAAGGTAGTAGTTCGTCTGCTGGCTATGATATACAAAGTCAAGAAACCGTATTAATAGCACCACATCACAGAGTTTTAGTAGATACTGGTTTACAGTTGGAAGAACCTACTCATAAAAATATTTATATGAGAATAGCTCCTAGGTCATCTCTATCTTTAAAAGGAATAGATGTAGCTGCTGGAGTAATAGATAGTGATTATATAGGACCTATTAAAGTATTACTTTGTAATAATAGTCCTAATGGGTATACAGTAAGAAAAGGAGATTTTGTAGCTCAAATTATATTAGAAAGAATTGGTGAAATGTATGATATAGCTTTAAATGATAGAATTATAACAAGTTATAGAGTAAGGGGGGAGGAAGGCTTTGGTTCTACTGACTAAGTTGTTTTTTTTCTTCTAATTTTTTACGAAGTCTTTCTTTGGTTGATAGTTTAGATTTTTGATGTTTTTTATGATTTAGAAATTTTTTAATATCTTTATTATCATTACCAAGTTGACTACGCGTCATACTATTTTGTATTAAGCTTTGATAAGATATTTCACTATCTAATATATTTGCTTGGATATATGATTTAATCCACATATTATAGGGTGGAAAGGTAGAGTTTCTATATCTAGGCTTAGCCAAAAATTGATTTCTCATTTGATTATATTCATTTAAATAATCCATTTTACAAAATATTATAATATGAAAAATTATAAATCATATTTATTTTTTAAAATTTAAATAATAGATAGTTATTTTACCTACCTACCTACCTACTTACCATCTACTTAAAAAAAAAATATGAATTATAATTTTTTATATTATAATATTTTGGAATATGGATTTTAAAGATGAATATCAAATATATAAAACTAAATATATTAATGATTATGAATATAAAAATACTAACTTTTTATCCTATAAAGAATGGCTTACAGTATATACTCAAACAGTATTATTTGGTGCTAATTTTACCGACCAAAACATAGTTGATTCTATAAATCATATGAATAGCGGTGGAAATGTGTGGTTAAACGAAAGAAGACAGGAAAATGCTAAACTATCTATCAAAGAAAGACTTCGTAAAAAATTAGAAGAAAAAAAAAGATTAAAAAAATAGTTTAGGTTTAGGTTTAGGTTTAGGTTTAGGTTTTACATATATTATAAATATATTTTTTTTAAGTAGATGGTAAGTAGGTAGGTAGGTAAAATAACTATCTATTATTTAAATTTTTAAAAAATAAATATGAATTATAATTTTTTATATTATAATATTTTGGAATATGGATTATTTAAATGAATATCAAAGAGAAAAAGCTAGATATATTAATGATTATGAATATAGAATTAGTAAGTTTCCATCTTATAGGGAATGGCGTATGATACATATCCAAACAAATATATTAGGTGGTGAATTTTCTAAACAAAGCGTAGCTGATACTGTTAGAGTAGGTAATGGTGTTGGTTCTACTTGGTTAAACGAAAAAAATCAAGAAGATACTAAACTATCAATTAAAAAAAGACTTCGTAAAAAATTAGAAGAAAAAAGATTAAAAAATTAGTTTAAAATATAACCTAAATAAATTTTATATCTTTCTAAATAATCAATTTTAGGTTTAGGTTTAGGTTTAGGTTTTACTGGTTTTACTTTAAACATATATTATAAATATATTTTTTTTTTATATTTTTTTCTATTTAATAATTATAATGTCCGCAAAATTAGTATGGGCTACTGAAGATGCTGAGGTAAATATAGTATATATGACTAGAGTTAGTAATCCTAAAAATCAACATAATAAAGAGTATAAAGGACTATTAAAATATTGTATAAGAAATAGACATTGGAGTATTTTAGAATTAGCTAATATGTGTATAGAAATAAAGTGTGAAACTGCTATAGCTCAACAAATATTAAGACATAGGTCATTTTCGGCAACTATGTTTAGTCAACGCTATGCAAGTGTAGATAATGATTTAGATGTACCTCAATTTAGGTCGCAAGATAAAAAAAATAGGCAAAATTCTATTGATAATGTTGATGATACTATTAAAAATAATTTAACGAATGAATGGATAGAACATAATTTAAAAACTAAAAATTTATATAGGAAAATGTTAGACGCAGGTATAGCTAAAGAAACGGCAAGATTTATACTACCACAAAACGCACCTACAAGACTATATCTAAATGGTACAGCAAGAAGTTTTTACCACTATTTAGAAGTAAGATTAGACAAATCAACGCAAGCCGAACATAGAGCAGTCAGTTTAGAAATACAAAAAATATTTAATAAGGTTTTTCCAACTATTGGTGAAATACTACAAGAAACATTAGACAAACAGGTCTAATCGTATTTGTAATAGATTATTATTAAATCTTATATCACCTCCCCAAGATTTCTTCCAATAATATCTTTTACTATCGCTTATTCTAAGAGCTTCTCTGTTTGTTTCTCTATAAATTTCACCCTTTTTTAAAATATACTCTCTATTGTTTTCATTATATATTATTTTATATTCTTTTTGTTCGTCTTTTCTATTATAATTATAAGATTTCATATATTTTTTTCGGTGTTCTACAATATGTGGTTGTTCCCTGTACTCAGCATCTGTTCTACCTGATACTTTTTTATTAACACACTTTTCCCCATATTTCTTTTTATATTCTAATATATGAAATCCTTCTCTTTTTTCTAATTCTTGTTTATTATTACAAGGATAATTTTCTATTACATCTTTATTAAAATTTAGTGATAATTTGAAAATCTCTTCACTAGATACATATTTACCCTGTTTTCTATAATCTACTAAATGTTTTCTAATTCTTTCATCTAATGTATCTATAGTACTTCCTACATAATAATAACCATCATATGAAATCTCATATATTTTACCATTTTTATATCGTTCATCTATTATATCCATTAAAATAAAATCAATAATATAATTATAAATCAAATTTATTGTAATTAAAAAGTAGTTAAAAACAATATTTAGAAATAATAAAAATGAGAATTTTTTTAGTTAGAAATCAATTAGAACGACTAAGTAAAACTATAATTTACTGTCCTTGTGGTGGTTACTATGGTTTATATCATAATATAAATAACTCACATAATAAAATTAGGCACGAAAAAACTAAAATACATAATAGATATTTAGAAAGATTAAATAGTTAATAATATAATGAATAATAAAATAATACACCAAATATTTATAGATATAGGGCAAGGTAAAACATATTCAGATAATCCTATTTATAAAGAATGTGTAGAAAAAAATAAAAAAATTCATGTAGATTTTGAGTTTAAGTTATGGGACGAGTCTTTACTAGATAAACTTGTAAAAGAAAAGTGTCCTGAATATATAGATATATGGAATGATTTTCCTGATAAATTTTATAAGATAGATTTTGGTAAATATTTAATATTATTGATAGAAGGTGGTGTTTATTTAGATTTAGATGATATTATATTAGAACCTATTAATTTGGAAAATGACTATATATTAGGTCATTATACAGATGATAAAGGTAGAACTATACACGGTAATAATATTATTTACTATAAACATAAAGAAGAATTGAAATTTATGATAGATTTAATGGTAAAAAGATATAGAACTAATAAGATGCCTAATAGTTGGAAAGTAAGAAAAATGCTATCTACAGTAGGGGCTAGAGGTTTTCATCATATAAATAATAAATATTTTAATATTAAGCCTAAAGAATATACTATTAAATTTAAAACATATACTACTCGTAGTTGGTTAAAATACTATAATAAATTAATTACACCTACTTCTTTAAATTTATATTGAAATATGGGTTTAATATTATATTTTGATAATGGATAGTGTTTAAAATTTAGTGGTGAATAATGATAGTAATTTTTTACAGACCTTTCTTTTTCTATTTTACTTATAGCATTAACTATTAATATAGGAACTTTTGGTAATGAATCTAATATAGATATAATATCTTCATTTGATAGGTGTTGTAAAACATCTTTAATAATTATTAGGTCATATCCATTATAGTCAAGTCCTTTAACTATATCCTTACAAATAAATTTAATAGATTCTGTTTGATATTTTGATTTATTATTTTCTATAACTGACTCAACGCAATCAACACCAGTATAGTTCTTACCTGATAGGTCTAATTGAGAGCTTACCGTCCAGTCACCACACCCTATATCTAATATATGTGCATAGGGTTCTATAAAGTGTTGTAAAAATGGTAGATAATCTTTATTGTATTTTAGGCTAGACCCTCTACCGCTTAATGGAACATTTTTCCCCATAGCCCATATTTTTTTATCATAAATTTTTGTAAATATTTTAGTATTATCCATTATGTTATAATTAGAAAAAAAAAATATAATAACTATCTAATGACTGAAAAAATAAGACACCCTACTTTAAATTGGAAAGTTTATGATAGACATGGCTATTACTATACTCACGGTTGTATGATTAAAAATCATCTAAAATATTGGAATGATATTATACCAAAAAAAATAGATAGATATTTGGAGATAGGTAGTCTTCAAGGTAATAGTGCTACTCATTTTTTAAATAATTATGATATAGGTTCTATGGTTTGTTGTGAGCCATTTGGTAGAACAAAGACCGTGCCTGATAAAGAACTATTTTTATTAAATATAGAAAAGACAGGACAAAAAGAAAAAGTAGAATTAGTAGAATTAATGAGTGATGATTTTTTTAAACAAAATAAAAAAACCTATGATTTTATATATATAGATGGTTCACACGAGTATTTACAGGTAAAAAAAGATAGTATTAATGGTTGGAAATGTTTAGATATAGGTGGTATAATGATATTTGATGACTATAAAATGTGTACTTTATATACTGACGACGGTATAGGTGCTAAACCAGCTATAGATGAATTTTTAAAAACCTATGAAGGTGAGTATGAGCTATTATTAAAGAAGTATCAGGTTATAGTTAAGAAACTACAAACCTATCACCAAGAAGATAAGGTAGGCAATTAAAATGACCGTAAGGCACATATTCCGAAATCCAAAATAATTCCCCATCAGAGTCGTTTGGTATAATAAATGCTGTATTAAACCATTTTTCAAAACGGTCGTGTAGCTTTTCCCTCTTACTATGTTCTTCCTTTTCTTCATAATAATCTAGCTTTAATACGAATTTGCGACAAAGGTCAATATCATTTACGAGTTTAGTGTGTAGCTTTCTTTGTTTTACTTCAATTCGGTCGTCGCAGAAAGCTAGGATATTTTTAAAAATCTCAGGTGTAAAATAGGTCATTTGATTTTTGATTACAGTGTGATATTATGTAAAATCATATTAATTCAAATTTATTTTCTACCATTTATAATAATAGTAGGTAGGTAAGTTTTGGTAGGTAGGTAGGTAGGTAAATAAAACTAACTATGATAGAAAATAAATATGAATTGATATGATTTTGGATAATATGATTTTAAAATGACTTACCTACCTAATCATATCTTAACTATTATTTGCGATTATTGTGGTGAAACAATAGAACAAAGACAAAAAAGATTACAAATTAAAGTTAATAAAGCTATTCTTATGGTAAGAATTCAAAGTAAATGTATTTATAGAGGTGGTGAAAAGTATAAATTAACACCTAGTCAATGGGTTATAGATTATATTGACAACCGCTTACAAAAATTACAAGATTTATATCTACAAATAGACTATGAGGCTCCATTTATTATATTGAGCCCTCACGTATGTCTAGGTCCATCGTTTAATGGTGATTTAACAAATATAGATAATTGGTATTCAGACAACAGAAATTTATTGTGCGATTGGTAAATAGATAGATATACACATAAACATCGCACCTAATATTTTACATTTTCCATTTTATTTTATAAAAGTTTTGAGAGCTAATTATTTTTTTTATAATTTTTTTTAATAGACCTTTCAAAAGTTTC